>JABLTO010110778.1_pt1 | contig 39651 bp, 35 predicted proteins | sample 7160091 | NCBI WGS metagenome assembly JABLTO01 (sample SAMN14651225, study PRJNA627086) | human gut metagenome | isolation source: feces | host: Homo sapiens
GACAGGGCTTAGGTGGATGTTTTTGTCTTCATGAGATATATACAAAAATATATGTTTTTTGTGTTATTTATCTCTTGACATCACACCGCTGGACTATTACAATAATAAGCCAATATATAATACTAAATACAGAATCATATGGCTGTATTATATCTATCAGTTATTTTTTATACCAAATTCTATTCTATCATAAATAGGTTATTCTTGCCAATTATTGTTTCGTTTTTCTTTTATACATGGTATATTCTTAATAAAAAGGAGTTTTGATAATGAAAAAAGAAATTAAGAAATTACAATTTTACTTTAAAATATTATTTCAAGATGATTCCTTAGAATTATTGGAAAATATGTCACTCATAAATATTATATGTGGATGTATATCACTTTTTATGTATCATAACACACTGTTGATTTCATTTTTACTGACTGGAATAGTTATATTTTTAGCAACGAAATTTCTTATATTCTATGCAGAGAGTGTTTTGTATGTAGCAATATATCGACTGATTACAAAATATCATATAGATGAAGAGTTATTAAAGAATCACATTGAAGTGGATTATGAAATGGAACGTCTTTATTCTAAGATCAAACAAAAGATTGCTGAGAACTCCCACAAACCATAAAGATCTGTGATGTCTGTCGTGTATTTATACACCTAAAGGTACGTGATTTTATAGCTGTCAATTTTATGAAAATATCATTTTAAAAAGTATTAAAAAGGCTAAAATACAAAAAAAAGTACTTGATTTGATATAGAAATAATGTTATGATATCTATGAAAATAAAAAGGATAGTTGAGTTTATATATCCTCATTTTTATTTATACATCCCAGTATAAATTAGCTATCCGATCGATTAATCTTATAGTTATTTTTTATACCCCAAAAATATAGGATTAAATTTTTTTCAATGATGTCCAAGAGATATTTCTAATTGATTTATCTCTTGGTAAAATCCCCTTATGGGGGATGATTGTATTGGATTCTGTTCATTCATTATATTGAGTGGCAGACTGTAATTGGATTTGAATACACGGAAGTAGTCTATACTTTTTTAAGCATTCAGTATGAATGCTTTTTTTTATATCTTTTTTATGAGAGCTGATATATATTTTATTTTTCATAAGTCTTTCCAGTTGAGTCATCTATATTTATTTTATTTATCGTTCAATATCAGCTTTCTTAAAAGGGATATAAATGTATTCTGATGTACATTGACAATTTCATACGGAAAAACAATTACACAAAATATTTTATGGAATTTGCTTTTTTTTCAAAAGTGTGTATATAATGATTTCAAGCTAATCAATGTATGATTGAGAGGAGGAATCATTATGAAGAAATTAAAGAAATGCATGGTCTTATCTTTGACTGCTATTGTGATGATCACATCGATGATCCCGGTTTCTGCAGCTAAGAAAAAACTTACGGTAAAGGCCGTTTACAATACATCAACAAAGATTAAGGGAAAGACCAAAAAGAGATACCAGATCCGTGTAAAGATTGGTAAGAAAACTTACAAAAAGAAAGCCAGTAAAAAAGGAAACTTTACGATTACTATTCCAAAACAGAAAGTGGGTAAGAAGCTGACCGTTAAAGCCTACAGAAAGAAAAAAAAGAAATGGAAACTGTATGCAAAAAAGGCGATTACTGTGAAGAAGAAAACAGCGAAAACAACTGCGACAAATAAGAATAGTAAATATCCTAGCAAGGAAGATCCGATTAATCTGAAACAGGTTAACAAGGATATTGCAACTAAAAAAAAGATTGATAAGGGTGAAAATGGACTTGGACCAGGTTATTATTATTACTTAATAAATTATGGGAATTGTCCTGGTACTGCATTAATAGGATATGCTGATGATTTTATTAAAATTGATACTGATGGAGAAACTGTAACATTAAAAGCAACAAATGGTGCAACTTTATATTATACGGTTGCTGGTGATGGTGAGAAATCACTTCTTCAATTGGAAGAACCAACATTAGAATCTAATTGTTTAAAGCCAGGACAAAGAACCTCATTTACATGTTATGATTATGATGCTGGAGAAGATGGATGTTTATACCTTAAAGTTAAAGCCTATAAAAATGGAAAATTAATTGCAGTATCTTATGGTTGGCATTATATGATAAAATTGTTTGCATTAAGATAAATTAGATGATTTTAGTGGAATTGTAGAAATACAGTTCCACTTTTTTTATTATTTAAAGAGGGGAGGGCATTATAAATGAATGATTCAATTACATATCGGGCACCACCCGTTATGAAGCACCATGAAATAAAGGGTGCTTTTTCTTATGCATTTTAATCAAAAGAAGGAGAAGGCTTATGAAAAAAAAGAAATGGAAACAGATATTTTGTCGGATGTTGGCAATTATTATGTCAGTTCTGATGATGCCAACATCAGTTTTTGCACAGATCAGTGTTGATAGTGCAAAGAAAATCACTGCTAACTGGTGGCCAAAAAAAAATGAAAAACAATTTAGTTCTTTCGATGACAGCAAAGCATTAAAGGTTAAGGCATCTTACGGATTCCGTCTGTATAAGACGAAGAATTCCAAGTTTACCGTAGAAGAAGGAAAGAGCTGCAAATATCCAACCAGTTATAATGGATTGGATCTGAAAATTCAAGATTTCCAGAAAGATTACCTCTGGTTCAAAACATCCCAAAATTCAGTAAATAAGATCAAAGTTAAAATTACAAACATGCGAATCTATCAGTGTAATGATGATGGAAGCAATGGTCACTGGATTAAAGTTGACATGGTCCGTACAGTCAGCGGAATTGAAAAGTACAAAGGACAGGATGGATATATTGCGTTAGGTGAAAATCTGACGAATACGGTTTATGTGGGACTGGAAGAAGTAAAAACAACAAGTACATTTTATAAAGCTGGTACAACAACAAAAGTATCTTTGAAGTCTAATGTAACATTAAAAGATATCGACTCTCATCAGTACATCGGTGTAAAAGCGAGTAAAGTAGATGGACAGTATGTATCTTCCAATACAAAATTAAGTTATAAAGAAGACAACGGAACATATATCTATTATGCAAATTATGATGATGATTATGATAGCCAGGACTTCACATGTGCTGCATTCATTTTTGAGGGAAATTCGTTTGAATACACATTTGGACGTAATCTTGATCAGCCAACAAGACGAGATCAATTCGTCGGTTCCGGCCAGAACATGATCAAATTCAATACAGTACCACCAACAAAAAGTGTGACAGACAATAACGAAACCAAAGTAACAAGTAATACCGTGGAACATTTTGGACAGGATTGGACATATAACGTAGAACAGGTAATCCCAACAGGAATTCCAACAGCACATCGTTATACTAAGTTTGAATTTGAAGATGAGATTGAATCCTGCATGAAGATTAACTCAGTAAAAGTAGTTGCAAGCAAGATGGAATCTACGAAAGATGCGACCAGCTGGTTTGATATTAAAACGAATGGTAATAAAGTAACAGCAACATTGAAAGATCCAAAAGGAAACGCAAGTTTCTATAACTATGGTATCTATACATTAAAAATCAATGTGTCATTAAATATTCCGGAAAATGCAACACAGGAACAGATGGCAGCATTGAAAAAAATCTGGAAAGAACATGGACACTATGATGAAACAAAGAATGTTGTAACTGAGAATAATACAGCAAAAACAACGATTGATTCCAAGACAAGTACAACAAACCAGGTTACAACAACTGTAGAAGGTCCTAAAAAAACAGTATCCGATGCAGATGAAACAAATGTAACAAATAATACCGTACGTTCACTTGCAGATGACTGGACATATTCTATTACAGAAAAAGTTGCAAAAGGTGCGGATGAAAAATATACAAGCTTTGTATTTAAAGATCCGATCGAAGAGTGCATGAAGATTAACTCCGTAAAGGTAAAAGCTGACAACGGAAAAGATGTATCAGACTGGTTTAATATTTCAACCGATTGTAATAATGTGGTTGCTACATTAAAAGATCCATCTGGTAATGCTGACTTTTATAATAACTCAGCATATACAATGGAAATTAATGTCAAAATGGACGTACCAGAAAATGTTACAGAAGATCAGTTAAAATCCTTAAAGGAAAAATGGGAAAATCATGGACACTACAATGAAAAGAAAACAGTGATCCACGAAGAAAATGAAGCATTTGTTGAGATCAATGGTAAAAATACCATTACAAACAAACCAACAACAAATGTAGAACTTTCCAAGACAGTCAATGACAATCCTGGATTAAACATCACAAAGGATGTAAACCGCTATGAACATCAGGTAGGAGAAAAGGCTCATTATACAGTAAAAGTCCGTAACTCTAATCCTAACGCAGATACAGCTTATTTTATTATCAGAGATACAACATTGCCTGATACAATGGCATTTGATTTCAATAGCATAAAAGTATCTGGAATTGATGAAAAAGATTACACGATTGAACAATCCGGAAATGGATGGATCCTGAAATCAAAAGGAGATTATGCTCTTCCATACGGAACAACAATTACAGTCGAATATGATGCAACAGCCCTTACTGCCGGAAACGGAACATGTGTTGATAACACAGCAACAACAGTTGCTGCAGGTATCCCAGAAATGAAGGATGATGCACAGGTATATATCAACTCTCCAAAAGTAGACGTAGTAAAGAAAGCTCCTCAGACAAAATACAAAGTTGGAGATACTGTTGGTTATAAAGTAACGATCACAAACAGAAACCCTGGAACTTTCATGCGAGATATTGTCTTAAAAGACCTCGTGAAAGCGAAGGGATTAGAAATCAAAGAAGGATCTGTTGCAGTGATGGTAGGAGGTAAGAATGTAACTTCTGATCTTGACGTAACATACGAAGATGATGGAACAGGGTTTACTATTAAAACTCCATTTAACCTAAAGAACAGCGATATCCCATGTATCGGTATTGCTCCTTATAAAGATATGAACCATTGGACAGATAAAATCAGTGTAACTTATGATGCCACAATTACAGATGAAGCAGCTTTAGAGTCTGATCTTGAGAATGTATTTTCAGCTCCAAGTACACCAAACACAAATGGAGATGTAATTAAAGATGATCCTCTTATTCCAAGTGGTGGTGGAGAAGATATCGAAGATGTAAAATTAAAGGCTCCTGCTTTAGAGATTACGAAGAAATCTGATAAACAGAACTACAAAGTAGGCGAAACAGGAAAATATACTTTAGTAGTAAAACAGACAAAAGAAAACTTAACAGCCAAAAATGTTGTGATCACAGATGAATTTGTTCAGAATGAAGGAATGGCATATGATGCGGACAGCATTATTGTAAAACTGAATAAAGACGATATTACAAAAAATTGTAAGATCAATGTAGATGGAAATAAGTTCAAGATTGAAACAGGTAAGAACATTACAGACGAAGATAAGATCGAAGTGACATACAATGTATCCTTCTCTCAGGCAGGAGAATACACAAATACAGCGATCAGTACATCTGATAATACCAATGAGGATCATGCAAACAATGTTGTGACTGTTACAAAAGAACAGGCAAAGATCAATGTTGTAAAAACATCCGACAAATCAGAATACAAAAAAGGTGAGACTGGAAAATATACATTGAAAGTTACAACTCCAGATCAGCTTGTAACAAACGTAGTGATCAATGACCAGTTCGAAAAAACAGGAATGAGTATTTCTAATATCGTTGTGACATTAAATGGAGAGGATATCACAGATCAGTGTGGAATCGAAGCAAATGATACAGGATTCAAGATTGAAACTGGAAAAGATATCACAAGTGCAGACACATTAAATGTAACATACGATGTAACATTCAATGAACAAATTGAAGGAGACATCAAAAATACTGTGACTGCAAAAGGAGATAACACAGATGAAGCTAGTGATACAAATGTTGTTACAATGAAAAAAGCGGATAAGCCAAAAGCAACAACAAAAACAACAAAAACTAGCACACCAGGAAATGGAAATGGAACTGTAACAGGAAGTGTAAAAACTGGGCAGAATTCTATTTTACCAGTTATGATCGCAGCAATCGTTGCAATCTTAGCAGCTGCAGGTATTTTTGTTATCCGCAGAAAACAAAAATAAAAAAGATCAATAATCTTTTTTAGGAGGGAACAATCCCTCCTTTTTTAATTTAGAAAGGAGCAAAAATGAAGAAAAAGAAGTTGGGAATGATATTAGTTACCGGAGCAATGATTGTGATTATTGCAAATACAATAAATTACAAGATGTGTATTGTACATGGAGTATCAATGAAGCCAACATTACAGGATGGAGATATCCTTCGAATGAAGAAATATAAAGGCACAATAGAACATAACGATGTGGTGGCGATTGCAGCAAAGAATACAAAAAGTGATATTCTGTATCTGATTAAACGAGTGATTGCCTATGAAGGCGACCAGCTGGATATAAAAAATGGAGTTGTAAGAGTAAATGATAAGGTTGTTGTTCAATCAGCAGACATTACACAGAAAATTAATCTTAAGATTCCAAAGGGTAAAGTGTTTGTCATGGGCGATAACTATAGAAGATCATATGATTCAAGAGATATTGGCTGTCTAAATTTAAAGGATATTATTGCATATAAATCAATTCCTAAAAAATAATGCACAGAATGAACACAGCAATAACATAGGTTGGCTACAGAATTGATACATTAATACACAAAATTGATTATCATTAAGCACACAGCTATCACCACAGACCAATATCAACCTGTTATAATTTATATGATGATTTACTATACAGAGGCAGACTGTGAGGAAAATCATGTTGTACGGGTGAAGTATTTTTTTTAATCATTGTATTAAAATCCCGTGAATACTCACTTAGAATTGGCATCCATTTTATGGGTGCTTTTTATTTTAAAGAATAACAGGATGGAGGAGAAAAATATGAATCAGTCACAAATGATTGCATTAAGGGGAAAAACAATAACCAGAAAATCAAGTGATGAAATATTAAAAGATATTATGATCGCATTAATGATTGCTGCAGCAATTTCACTTTTAATGTGTTATTTACCAATGATTGTTGATGCAGCAACAAAAAAAGGTGCCAGTAGTGGCGGAGAAGGAACAGTAACAAATGTCGTGAATGCTCTTAGTAAAGGAATTTATGGAGAAACTGTAGGAGTCGCTCGACCGCTTGCCGTTGTATGCCTTGGTATATGTGCTGTTTGCCATTTTGGTTATCCAGGATCAGCACTGGATCGTAAGCTACAGGGTTGGCCAATGCGAATTATTATTGCATTTTGTGTGATCGCACTTGCCCCAACAATCTTAGATTACTTAGAGCAACTTTTAAAACAAAATGGTTTATTTACATGGAAATAAACTAGAAATTAAATATGACATATCTGCCACAGCCACTCTCAAATGAGAGTGGCTTTTTTAGGAGGAAACTATGGGATTTATATTTGATAATTTCATTAAATGGGTAATTGGAGCCTTTTCGGGAGTTTTTGATATCTTTTTTAAGTATGCTTTTACAGCATTGGGAGCAAATCTGTCTATCTTTGAAACAGTAGTTCCAGGTGTCAAAAAATTAAATGTAGGAATTGTAGGACTCGGACTTTCCATTGCATTTATAATGCTTCTTATAAAATTGATTCAATCCATGTCACCGAATAGTAATGAATCAGTTGTATTACTATTGTGGAACTTTATAGCATCTGTAATCTTGATAGGCATATATCGACCGATTGTTGATATATTTTTAGATTTTATCAATAACACATCTGCAACATTCGACAGCGTTGCGAAAGGATTAAAGATTGTAAAATCAGAAAATCAAACATTATCAAAAAACTTAATGTCCAGTTTGTATTTAGCATTACAAAAAGGATTAGGAGCTGATGCTTCAACAACGTCAAAAAAGTTACTAAAAATTGTAGGAGCTGATATTCCAAAGGATATATTGGCTTTTTTGCTTGTAATATATATTGCATTTAAATTATATAAGATCGCTAAAATCGCCATTCAGAATTACGTCGATTTAGGCATTATGACGTATTTAGCACCAATACCGATTGCATTGCACACGTCACAATCAACGGATAATTATTTTAAAAACTTTTTACAGATGTATGCAGAAAAAGGAGTCATTGTTATTTTAAATGGATGGTTTATAAGAGTCATCTTAGCAGGATTCAATCAGATTAAGTTTGCATCTTTAGTCAAGAAAAACAGTGCAATGATGAAATCAATCAAAGCAGTATCTAACACTTCGATTTTGGCTTTAGGTACAAATGGATTTGCTGTCATTATGTTATGGCTATTTATTATTGGAGGGTTCATTGAATTTGCAATTAATCTAAACAGCTATATTTCCAGACTTGGAATAGGTGGTGGAGCAACACTTGATAACGCAGCAAATTCAAAAAGTTTTGGAGAAAAACTGATGCATACAGCTCAAACTGTGGGAACTGCATATGGTGTCCGAAAGGCAGGTACTGTTGCTGGGAAAGTTGCCGGAAAAGTTGGATCAAAGATTAAGGATAAGATTACACCGGCAGATGTTCCAAATGGAAAAACAAGTGATCAGCAAAAAGGAAATAATTCACACACTACGAGAGGAAAGAGCAGATCAAAGACTAATACTAAAAAAAATAATCCGTACTCTCCAACAAGTGAAATGAAATCAGCTGCAGCAATTGATAATCTTCTTGGTGAAAAAATGTCGGGATATCAGGCTAAAAATCAGCTTCAATCAGCTTTTGATGATACAGATGCATTAATGCCAGAAAAGGAAGCACGAGATTTTCTAAAAGACAAGAAAAAAGAAGCAACAACGAAAGAAGATAAGAATCGTTTGAAGAACGCTTTGGTATTTAATACGAAAGGCGGTGGAAAGCAGATTTTGTCTGGAATCAAATCGGACGGTAAGGGAAATATCAGAGCATCACTCGGAAGAGAAGCTGTGGAACTAAAGAGTTCAGAAGCAATGAAATCGAAATATTTTCCAAATGCATCAGGCTCTAATGTCGCAAATGCATCAACAGAAGAGCCAAAACAGACAATTACCGAGACAGCTTCTATCAATATTGGTGGGCAAAAGATGTATTACGATCCAATTAAGAGTCCTTCTTTCCACAAAATGATGGGAAGTGTAAATTTTAATATAAACGATCAAAAACCAAAAGATTTGAAATGATGGAGGAAGGTAAATGGCACAAGAGCAACAAAGTTCTGATGTGGATAAGGCTGTTTATGCAGCTAGGCTTACAGCAAACCTTGTAACAGGTAACTTTGGACGAGCCGCTTTTGAAGCTGTAACAAATCCAGAACAAACAATAGGTATTATTAAATATGCTTTAATCGTTATTGCTTTTATCATATTGGTACCGCTATTGATTGCAACATCAATTCCAACGTCGATTTTATCTTTAGTTTCAACAGATACAACAACATCTTCAGAAACGAAAGCTTTTTCAAGCCAATATGATAATTTTTACAATGCATTTGAAGAAGTGTTGAACGATAGTATATCAAATAATTCTGATATTTCTGGAAAGATCGATGTAAATATATGCTTGTTGATTTCTTATTTTTCGGCGTGGTCTGAAAAGCAAACACCAGAAATTGAATCAAAAGCTCAACTAAAGATTTTCAAAGAGAAAATAAAAGCTGCGAACTTGATCAGTATAAAAAAGGGAAAAAATAAAGTTACAGTAAGTTACAAAGGAGATGTAGCTTTTGCTAAGTATTTAAATCTAACACAAAATGAAATGGAAATGAGCAAGGCAAAATCTGGTGTATTAGCAACTATCATAAATAAGAAAGAAGTTGTAAGTTTTGATTTGTCAGAACTTGCAGATAACAGCGAAGATTTTGGAGCAGCTTATGGTGGTGGAAAGATATATAAATTGTCAAATGCAGATTATGAATTTCTATGCAAGATTATTGCTCAGGAATGTTCTGAAAGCTATGAAGGATCCCTTGCGGTTATCAGCCAGATGTGTAACATGTGTGAATATAGTACTGGAGGATACAAGGGAAAAACTTTAATTTATGCTGCAACACATGGTTGGTATTCGTCTTACACTTCTGGAGCATATAAAAACAGGCACCCGGCAAGTTTTGTAAAAAAAGCTGTAAAAGATGCCCTCAATGGGAAACGAAATCTGCCTCCATATGTACAGGATTTTTGGCAGGCAGGATATAAGCCACATAATTACGGATATAGCGAAGGTAAAAGATTTTACAAAACAATCGGAGATAACGACTATTTTTACTATATTCAGGATAAACAAAGATTAAAAAAAGCCACTGCAGCTTATGAAAAAGCTGGATCTGTTGGTCCAATCGTTTATTACAATCAGGGCGATTATAACCATAGGTTTAGTGGACCTGGAGGAACCAATACAATAAAAAGTGCTGGATGCGGTCCTACATCCCTTGCTATTTGTATAAGTACACTCACTGGTAGAAGAGTTACGCCAATACAGGTTGCTGACTGGGGAGCAAAACAGGGATTATACATACAAGGAGAAGGATGGTCACATTCATGCCCTGGAATTATGGCGAATCATTGGGGACTCAAATGTAAGAAAATAGCACGTTCAAAGAAAAATTTAAAAACAGTTCTTAGGAAAGGACAGTTAGTTGTAGCGGTTATGGGACCAGGTCATTTTACATCTGGAGGTCATTATATCGTTCTATATGGTCTTAATTCTAAAGGCCAGATTTTAGTTTCTGACTGTGGAAGTCGAAGCAGAAACGGAGCATGGAATTTTGACATAGTATTTAACGAAACTAAAGATGGGTACTGGCAGATCTATAAATGATAAAGGAGGATCACTATGCATTGGATAAAGAAGAATTATAGATTTTTATTAATTACAGTATTTTTAATAGCACTAGTCTATTTGACATTTTTTAACCATACTAAATCAGTGCAACAAGAAAAAGCAACGGCAACTACAGAGTCTATTGAAAAAGAAACAGATGAATTTGAACCTTATGAGAATGGTGGCAAATTGGACAATAAATTAAGTGATTCTAACGGAAAAAAAATTAAGGCTGCACCACAGGAATAAAGAAAGGAAAACTATATGAATGAAAAAAAGGAAAATGAATTAAATACCTATTTTATACCGCTAAATTATAAGCTGGATGCATCACTGTTTGGGATAGAAATTAAATGGAAACGAGTTGGAGAATCCGTACTAATTGGACTGATAGCATTTTTTTGTATTTCCTATCTATTTACAACCATCGGATTTTTTGGTTTTAAATCCTTGATTGTGGAATTTTCTGCTACTGTTATTTTATTCTTAGTGTCTATGAATGGAATTAAAGGCGTTTCTCTTCTAGAATATTTTCGCAGGATGTTACATTTTCGGCAGATCAAAAAAATGTATGGAGAACCAGATGAAAAATATTTGGAAGAGTACGAGAAAGAGTTGGAAAAAGAACGCCAAAAGAAGATTAAACTTGCAGAAAAAGAATTAAAACAAAAGAAGAATTACAGTGAGCAGGGAATAGATATTGGAGATCTTACTCCAAGAGAATTAAAACAGGCTGCAAAACTGGAGAAGAAAAGAAAAAAACAAGAAGAACAGATCAAACGTAAAATGATTAAAGCTGGAGAAGATCCTGTAAAAGTAGCAGCAATGCAGATTCCATTAGAAAAAAAAGAAAAGAAAGAATATCCAATGGATCGAGTGATAAAAAAGATAACCTCAAATATTCAGGAAATGAAGGATAACAAGATTACAAAAAAGCAGGAAAAAATTATTGATTCTTATGAGATACCAGCCCCATTTTCAACAACGGTTGATATATCTTCTGTCATTGCAATTAGGAATGGTGTCATTGTTACAACAGACAATACGTATATTAAAATTTTAGAGATTACCCCATTACATTTTGATTTAAAGAGTAATCGGGAAAAAAATATGATTATTGCAGATTTCCTTAAATACATAAGGATTGCTCCTAAAATTATGCATATCAAAACTATGAACACGAAAGCTGACTTATCTGAGATGCTAAAAGATGCCGAAGCTGTTTTAGAAAAAGAAACAAATGAAAACTGCAAAGAAATGCAAAAAAAAGAGATCAAATATTTAAGATCTGTTATTTCATCTTCTGTATCACATAGATATTTTATGATTTTTTCTGTAAAAGAAAAGGGAGATTCTATTAAGCAGGAAGTAGATGCTATGAATCAATTGTATACAGCTTATTCAGATTGTGTGTCAAAGATGCGTGAGAATGGAATGGAGATTTATGAACCGGACGAAAACCATTCGGAAAATCAATTGTATTATCTTTATACAGTACTGCAGAAAGATCGTATCGGTAAAAAATCTTATAATGATCATAAGTTGGATGTTGCAAAAAAATATTTAAAAGCAATTAAATCTCAGGAATTATTGGACAAACTTCCTATCAGTTCATTCTTTATGCCAGATGAAATTGATTGTTCAAACTCTAAATATGTTGTAGTTGATGGAATGTATCGATCTTATTTTTATGTTGATGCTGACGGATATCCTACAAATGTATTAGCCGGATGGATTACACATTTTACAAATGCAAACGATATGGTAGATGTCGATATTTATGCAAAACAGGAAAACAAGGATATTGTAAGGGGACAGATTAAATATACCTTGGGAAATAATGAAAACTCATTAAATAATCTTAAAACCAATGATACTTCTTATGATGCAAGAGTAAAGTCTTATGAATCTGCAATGTACATAAAGAGTAGTCTAGCTTCTGAAAATTTATATAATGTAGTGATTGTAATAACATTAAACGCATATTCAAAAGATGAAATACTAGAATTACGAAAGAACTTTGAAAAAGAAATTAGGTCTGAAGAAATGCGAGTACGTGCAATGGATTTTATTCAGGACATAGGTTACCAGATGTCAATGCCAACTGGTAAAATTGATGATCGTTGGATTTACGACAATGCTCGGCGTAATGTTATGAGTTCAGGCCTTGCCTCATTTTTCCCTTTTATTTCAAATGAGATTGCAGACAAGAGCGGTATCTTACTTGGAACAAACAGTATTGATGGATCATTAATGATCTACAACTTGTTTGATCGATCCAAGTATGAAAATGCAAATATCATGGTGTTTGGTGGATCTGGATCAGGTAAGACATATTTAAGCCAGATTCTTGCTACTAGATTCCGAAAAAAAAGGATTCCGATTTATGTTATAACAGCATTGAAAGGATTTGAATGGAAACGTGCATGTGATGCACTTGGAGGAGTCTTTTTGGAACTATCTGAAACAAGTACTACACATATTAATATTATGGATATCACATTGCGTGATGACAGGGCGGATGAATTAATTGATGGAACAACAGAACCTAAATCTGCATTGATTGCAAAGATAACATCATTAAAGGACTTCTTTTCCCTACTTGTGCCGAATCTTGAAGCACAGGAAAAAGATAACATGTTAAGTGATTTAGATAATGTACTACTGAATGTTTATACGGCAAAAGGTATTACAAAAGATAATGCATCTGTTCTTAATCCGGACGGATCTTATAAAACAATGCCATTGTTAGAAGATGTATATGAAGAAGGAGCTAAACCTGAATATACATACATGAAACCTTTGTTACAGCAACTACATAAATTCGTATACGGATCTTGCAAGGTGTTTAATAATTATACCAATGTAGACTTGGATAACTTATATACAGTATTAGATGTATCAAATTGTTCTAAAGATCTGTTAAGCATCGTTATGTATATTGCAACAGACTTTGTTCTATCAAGATCAAAAGAAGATCGTATGCAGAATAAGATTATCTTATTTGAAGAAATTTGGCGTTTAATTAAACAGAACGTAACCGTGGCATCCTATGTTGACGAAATGTTCCGTACAATAAGAGGTTATGGTGGCGGAGTTATCGGTGTGACACAGGACATTCAAGAACTTAATAGACTGGATGACGGACGTTTTGCTGAAAGTATATTAGCTAATAGTTGTATGAAGATCACAATGAAGGTTAGCGATAATGCTGCGAAGATAACAAAAAACCTATTTAATTTAACAGAAACGGAATATCAAAAAGTGTTACGATTCCATCGTGGACAGGCAATGCTGATTGCAAACCATAATAATGTAGTTGTAGATGTAACAGCAAGTGAAGAAGAAGATATGCTGATCACAACGGATGCAGATAAGCTTCGCAAGTTATATGGAGATCATAAAAAAATGGAAAGGGTGGCTGGATAATGTTACATAATAGATTGGCAATGTCAAAAACAGAAAGGCAATCAGAAGCCGAAAAAAGACATGGAAAAGTTCTGATTGTAAAAAAAGAAATAGAAGAACTAATGCAAAATTATAAGTATTTATATTCTGATCAGATTTATCGTTGGTTTGATATTGATGATAAGTTTGTTGTGAAAAAATGTATAGAAAAAATTTTAAGAGAAAGAAAAGTTTTTTATAATAGCGATTCTGGAATATTACAAAACATTGCTTATTATGGTATGTTTGATCAGAATTATTTAAATGCTTTTTGGGTAATGATCGCACTTAATAATATTCAAAAAAATATGGGAAATCATATATATATACATCTTCCAAATTTATCAAAAGATAATACATGTAAGAAGATCAGTTTCTTTATAAAACCAGAATCCAGAGAAAGTCAGATTCTCGTAATAAGGAAAGGAACAGAACAGTCAAGTAATATAGAAATTCAGATGAATGATTGTGATGATGAACGCTTCATGCCAGAACGATTTATATTAATTGATTCAGAAGATCAGATTCCATACATACAGATAAAAAATGTAAAAGCATATGCAATGTTAACAGACGAAAATGTAACATTCATTCAAGGAAATTAACAGAATGTAAACGAAAAGACTAAAAAAATCTAATGTTTTTTCAAAATAGTATCAAAAAAAGCAAAAATAGCCTATTAATAGTGAAAGTAGTAAAAGTATCAAAACTTTCCATTTTGACAAGTGTTGATATAATAGCTTGCTTTTTTCAAAATAGCATCAAAAAAAGCAAAAATAGCCTATTAATAGCGAAAGTAGTAAGAGTATCAAAACTTTCCATTTTAGCAAGTTTTGATAAATCCATTATATAATCGCAAAAAAGGAGAAATAGATGATAAATATTAACGAAAAAACATCCAAAAGCCTGAGAAAAAATGAGGCAGTTCATTGTTTTTCTAACCTAAAATTACTAAATCAGTCAATAAATGACATTTTAAAGACAGATTTTAGTGAAAAAAATGCAAATTATACTATATTGGCGGATAAATCCTACGAACATACTGTACATATATTAAAAAATTTACAGGATATGTTGCTGATTTCAGATCCAAAAAAATTAGAAAATATATCTAAAGATCAAAATATTAAACTGTTAAGTAACGATGTGGAAGTTTTTTATATAAATGATATGATAAAAATCAAAATTCCAGCATATTTATTGAAACATATTAAGAAAAAGACAGAAATAAATACTGTTGTTACGGCAGTAGAAGCTGCGATTGAAGATTTTTTTCTTGAATTTGCTAAAAAACTTGATAAAATCAGTGATTTTAAAACTTGTCAGTACGCTATCGCTGAAAATTATGTGATCCCAGAACAATATCATATTGATCTGGATCGGATTGATTTCTCTCCAGTGAAGGATTTACTATCTATTCGTTTTTGTAATGGATTTGACGATAGTAGATTCTTAAAAGCAAACCTAAAATCGGTTAAAAATCTTAGAAATGAGTTCTATGCATGTCTGTATCTGGTTCGTATAAAGGATTTATCAGAAAAAATTGAGTGGTTAATGAACGATTTTTAGAGGGTAAAGTGTCATTAAGACATGGTAAATAAGATATAGAAACAAGGTATAAAGTATCTTAAAAACAGGGTATAAAGTGCCTAAGACAAAAAAGGGACATTTTATACTACATTTAAAGACATTTTACCCTGATGTAAATCGCATAAAATCAATGTTTTTTTGTTTTTTTGGAACAGTGAGTTGAACACAAATACAGGGCGTAAGTGTGCTTCTTGTAAGATACATCGAAAAGCCTACTTAAACGAAACAGAAATAATCACGGAAAGCAAGCCCAACGAATTGAAAACTAATCACGGAGGAGGGAAACAAATGAGATTAACAATGAAAGGACGACGGGGAATTTTATTGAAAATGATTGCTCATGCAGGTGCAATTGATTATCAAGCAATCCGCATTTATTATTCAGGGTATCCTAAATCATATCAAAATAAAGACTTATACTATTTAACGACTCATGGATATATCTCAAAAGAGAATCAACGGAACAAAAATAAACTGTCTTATTTTTATCTTACGGATAAAGGGAAAAAAACGGTATTAGGAAGTGACAGCGAAAGCGTATGGGACTGTGCGATATATTTATCCGGAAACGCTTTTACAAACAGAATGCCTGTGCGATCAAAGGTCGATGAAGAAAAAGTAAAACGCTGTATATCACAAAGCCGAGTACTTGCTGCGATGTATCACTCAAGAACAACTGTGTTTTTTATGGGCAAGAAAGACTTATACGATAATCATGATCGTATTGAAGAATGTTTCAATCTGATCAATCCAGATGATGGGACCGCATCCGGGATCGTAGGCAGAATGCAGGCAGAACAAGGAGATGATTATAAAGAATACACAACAATCTATGATGATTATTTACGAAAAGAATATCGAAGCCAGAATGTGTATTACTTAGCAGCAGAAATAAAAGGAAAAGATAATCCGCTTTTAAGACAAAGCCGAGCATTAGGCTGTCTGCAAACTCCAACAGCCCCCTACGTTATCTATGATTGTGGCGATCGCGTGATGAAATGGAAGCGAAGTGCAGAAGAAGGAATGAAACACTGGATCAGCGAAGCATATCGCGGAAAGTACAAAGAACGATATGAAGGAGACAGCTCGTTTGTGAAAGGATTATTCCTAATCAAAGATTACAGCATTATCGAAAGAATCTTATCCGAAGAAAAAAGTAATCGAATTTTTGGAAACCTCACATTGCTGCAGATGACATACGACAAGAACTATTTCGCAAAAATTGAAGAAATGAAATACTATCAGAATTTAGACTTGCTGATCAATGTCTACAATCGGATTGCAGAGATATATGAGCTACAGCGAGATAAAGATGGTGAAATCATGTATAAGGGAAAACCAGCTCTTATGGGAATCTTATTTAATATCAATCGATTCGTATCAACCAAAGAGAGTTATGTATTCTGTTTAAGCAGTCAAAAAGATATATACAAATTATCCGGAAGAACGGCAATCGTCATTGATGAAATTGCAAAGGAGGTAGAAAATGAGATTTGATTCACAACAGGATGATAATAAGGAAAGTAAAAAGATTAATGCGGCGGCAGATAAGCTAAAAGAGGCTTGGAAAACTGATGATGGAAAGAAAAAAATACTGTTATTTACTGCGATCAATTTAATTAGCATTTATGTAATTGGCTATTATATCGTGTTAACAAGCAAAGTAGGACTGTTCCAGAAGAAAGATTACAGTGTGTTAAGCTGCATTCTACATACATTATCACTAAAAGGATTATTTTTTTTATTAGTTGTTAATGCCATTGCATTTGTTGGATACACTATTTACAAAAGAAGAGATCTCGAACATCGAAAAAAAAATAAAGTGGATTTCGATATTTCAGAAAAAACAACTTATGGAGATGCTAAACCGTTAAACGGAACAGAAGATGAAGAAAAGGTATTATCCAGAGTAAAAAACACAGAAGAAGAAATCAATAAAGAAAAAGGATTGATCATGGGTGTTGATGACGTCACAAAAGAAGTTATTACAAAGGAATATCGCGGAAATGAGAACAGAAACATAGCTTTATGTGGAGGACCTGGTAGTGGTAAATCCAGAGCACACATCCGTAATATGATATTCCAATGTGTAGCAAATCGTTTTTCTATGTTTATTACTGATCCAAAGGGTGAGTTGGCGGAAAGCATGTCTACATATTTGGAAAAAAATGAATATACCGTACGATTTTATAATTTGAAAGATTTTGCATCATCAGATGGTTTTAATTGTCTGGATGGCATGGATAACGAAAAAGGACTGGCTGGAGTTAATGATTTAGTAGATATCATTATGAAAAACACAAAGAGCGAAGCTGGTAATGGAGGAAGTCCCAGTGCCGTTAAAAGTTTTATAACAGCAATGATAAAATATGTTTTGTGTGAAATGCCCGAAGGGCATAAAAATATGGTAGAAGTATTGTATCTTGCAACTTTGTGTGATTTAAAAACATTGGACGAAATGTTTGAAAAATTAGATATATTTCATCCGGCAAAAGTTCCATATTACGCTACAAAGAGTGGATCAGATAATTTTCGTGCGAATATCAGAACCGATGCTTTGACACGTTTATGTGCTTACTCAGAAGCAGGTATTAGAAATATGTCGATTGATAATGATATTGACTTGACACTACCAGGAAAAAAACCTTGTGCTTATTTTATCATTTCTCCAGATGATAATGGTGCTTATGATTTTATGGTAAACTTGTTCCAGGCGGTTGCATACAAAAAGTTAATGAATTTTGCCGACGAACAGCCTGGATGTGTATTGCCTAATTTAGTATATATGTTATACGATGAGTTCAGTAACATCGGGATTATTCCTGATTTTACTCGTAAAATTTCGACAGCTAGATCAAGAGGAATTGCTACAGTGATTGCATATCAATCACTTCCACAATTAAAGAACAGATATCCTGATGCGCAATGGGAAGAAATCTTAGGTGCATGTGATACATCGATTTTTGCAGGATGCAATGATGAAACAACAGCAGAATATTTTTCAAAGAAAACTGGTGTCGCTACAACAAAGGTGGAAACAACACAAACGTCTGCGAATGGAAGTATTATCCCAGGTACGAATACAAGTACGGGAGATCGAGTTTCTATTGGTGAAGGAAAAAGATATTTATATACCGAAGATCGACTTCTTAAAATGAAATATCCAGAGCAATTAATATTTAATAAAGGGTATGATGTATTTTATTGTCATAAATTTGATTATTCAAATCATCCACAATCAAAATATCTAATTTATCGTAAAGCCAGTGATCATGTACCGCAATGGAGAATCAAGGATAAACCATATAATTTACAGGCATTGAATCTTGTTTCAGATTTGAAAATGATGCGAAAAACCAGGCAAACTATAGTAAATGATAATCAAGATACACCACCGATCCCTGATGATATACCACAAAATAATCAATCTCTTGATTCTCAACATGATACTCAAGAAAATAACTGGGGAACAGGAATGTTTAACCAAGATAATGTTACGGGATAATGAATTATTTTTAATTATATGATATAATATGAATGCAGTTGATTTTGCAGCTTAAAAGTGAGGTTTAAATACTCATCAGAAACTATGTATTTTAACAAAAATATAAATCAATATACATAGTTGCAAAATTCAACCTAATGCTTTTTAATCAGCAACATATTGAAATAATGTATAATATATAAAAAAAGAGAAGTTACGATGAATAGAAGGAATCAAAGATATAGAAGAAATCAAAGATATAGAAGGAATCAAAGATATAGAAGAAATCAAAGATATCAAACAAATGGACAAAGAAGAGAAAGAGAACAGAATTTAACTGATAAAATATTACATTTTTTTGAATTACATGATAAAAAAGATTTTTTAAAAAGATTATGGAGGGAAGATTTAGAAAAAATTATTTTAATTATAACTACAGTTGTAACAATAGTCACATTTATTATACAAAAATGGCTTTTCATTTATCAAAGTAATCAATTAAAGTATTATAAAATTTCAAGTACCAATATTGATACAAATAATTTGTTTTCTGAGTTTTTAGCAACAATTCCATATGCATTATTGCTTATCGTCTCCAATGTAATAATATATTTATTAATAATTAAAAATAAAAAAGCATCTTTACTTATAACTTTTATATCAGAAATTTTAATAACTGCTGTGATTATGGTAACAATAGTGGCAATGGAGAATCGAATATCATCGCAAAAAGTATTCACAATGATACATAATCATTTTGGGTCATTTGTTAGGTCCATTTCATTGTATGTAGTATTAATTGTTGTAACAATAAATTTGTTTGGATTATTGTTTGGATTACTAACAAAAAAATCAATTGATCCAAATAACTCTACAACTCACAATGTATCTTTGAATTATAAAGCAGCCATATTAACGTGTATTGCAAGTATTGTTATTATGACAATATTGATCTTACCTTTTAGTATATTGGCTGCTGGGCAGAAAAAAGATTATAATGTTATAATAGAAACGACACACTCAAATACTTCAGAAGCTTTTTCGTTTAATAATAGGTATTATGTGGTTTATATAATTGCCTATGAAAATCAAAACAATTATATTTTAAAACCCTTAATCAAAAAGAAAAAGAAATTACTAATAGAACTTAATGTTGAAAAATTTGTATCTAAGGAAGATATAAAGACGTATTACGTAGATGATGTATTTGATGAAAAACAGATAATAAACACAATTAAAGAAAAATTTTTGATTTTATGATATAAATAAATATAGTTGATTTTTGCAGCTCATGGCGTGGCTTTAGGCACTCATCGGAATCTATGCATTTGAGGTATATTACCTGTTATATATGCAATTACATGGATATAAAATGATGCCTCGTAGAATACTATAAAAAACTGGTACAGAATTTGTTGAAGATTTAAAAAAGGACATAAAGAAATTCCAGAAAAAGGACCAAAGGAATTTCGTAAGTAAATAACAATATCAATTGAAAAACAAAGTGATGTTTGATATAATGTGTTTGTATTTATTTACAATTGGATTCTCATAAGGGACAAATTTTGTGGATAGATATTTTTTTACGGAACTATTAATATGACATTTAGGCAGATTGTATGAACAATCTGTCTTTTTTTATGTCAGGAATCAAGGAAGGAGTCAAGCAATGTATTTAAGAGAAAGGAGTAATGCCTAATCCCGATAAGATCGGGTTGTCAAAAAAGTGAATAATTTGACATAAAATCATTAGTAGTAGCGTGAAATCGTAGAGAGTAGCATGGGAAGCTTTTAATGATTGCCATAAGCACAGGATTGGCTTGTGGCTGGTATGAAAGTTTGTTGGTTTAGTACAGGAATATCAAGTTTTGTAGCGTGTTATTTAGCAAAGGATGTGGATGAAATCATATATACACATGTGAGTAATCAGCATCCAGACAGTCTTCGCTTTTTGCATGATTGTGAGAAATTTCTTGGAAGAAAGATTACAGTATTGCAATCAGATCGCTATTATTCTATAGATGAGGTTATTGAAAAGAAAAGATGTATCAATACAGTCTATGGAGCAGCCTGCACAACGGAAATGAAAAAGAACGTGCGAAAGAAATGGGAAAAAGAACATCCCGGACATCATATCTATGTCTGGGGATTCGATATGGATGAGTATAATCGAGCTGAACGGATCAAAAAATCAATGTCCGATTATGAACACGAGTTTCCATTGATCGATCATTTTTTCTCAAAGAGCGATTGTCATGCTTTGGCGAAACAGTTAGGTTTAAAACGACCTAAAATGTATGATTTGGGCTATCAAAACAATAATTGTATTGGATGTGTGAAAGGAGGAATGGGTTACTGGAATAAGATCCGAAAAGATTTTCCGGATATTTTTGTCCGCAGAGCAAAACAGGAACGGGAAATAGGGCATAGCTGCATCAAAGGAGTATTTTTAGATGAGTTAGATCCAGATCGAGGCAGAATAGATGAAGAAATCATGCCAGATTGTGGGATTGGATGCTATCTTATTTCCAGAGAAATCATGGAAGAAAAATTAAAAGGAACGATTTAGAGCAGTGAAAACTGTGAAAAAATGGTTATTAGGCAGAACGCAGAAGCTGACTGCCTTTTTTATTTACAGGAATAACGGAGGAAAGAAAAATGAGTAATATTTTGAGCACTTGGAAGATAGAAAGAATCAATTATCAAAGACGTTATGCCAAGCATGTTCTAATATATGATAAAAATCCAAATGATGAAACAAACAGAGGAGCTATGCTTGAAGCAAGCTATGTTCTGATCAACATTTTTGGGTTAACAGAAGAACAGGTAAAAGAGGTTGAAAGAAATCAAGGATTTATAGACAACGATTTAAGATAAATTGATTTGATTAAGGAGGATATAGCATGAAAGCAAATGAAATTATTAAAGAAAGTCGCAACGAACTAGTGGACCGTATTATTGAAAATCTGGAAAATGGATATATTTTTACAAAAAAGCAATGGAATGTCGCAGCATTCCATCCATTTAATCCATTAAGTGGTACTTATTATCGTGGCGGAAACCGATTTAGGCTTATGTTTGCTGCAACCTATTATGGATATAAAGATCCAAGATGGATGACATTTAAGCAGGCAAAGAAAGCAAAATATCACATTAAAAAGGATGCAAAAGGAATACTTCTTGAAAAATGGATTTTTACAAAGATCGTAAAAGAAAAAAATGATCTTGGAGAAATTGAAGAAAATGAAGTTGAATTGGAACATCCATATGTACGTTATTTTGTCGTGTTCAATGCAGAACAGATAGAAGGGATTGAACCATTTGAAGATGTTCCAGAAGTAACAGAAGATGAAACACTGCGAATTGCAGATATTATGATCCGTTCATCTTTATGTGTTATTGATGAAGGAGAACGAGATGAAGCATTTTATTCACCTAAAAAGGATATGATTTGTTTGCCTTATCGTAAGTACTTTAAATCAAATGAATCATTTCTAGCAACATTAACACATGAAATGGGGCATTCCACAGGGCATCCAAATCGCTTAAATCGAAAGATACTAAATAAATTTGGATCAGAAGAATATGCAATCGAAGAATTAAATGCTGAGATTGCATCGACATTTATCATGGCTGATCTCGGCGTGGATATGGAAGAAGAGATTTTTAATGATCATACAAATTATATAGGATCATGGATTAGAGTTTTAAAAGACGATGCAAATACCTTTTTCCAGGCATGTGCTGAGGCAGAAAAGATTTCAAATTTTCTTTTTATGCGTTATTTAGCCCAGGAACAGCAAGAAAACGGAAATATGGAAATACCTGATTTATCAGCATAATATTGTTTGATTTTTAGAATATCTGTATAATTTTAAGAAAGGGACCTTATTTGGTCTCTTTCTTAATGTATACAAGAAAAAACAGTCTTTTTGATTGAAAAAAAAGGCGAAAATCAGTATAATAAATAAGTATTAATTTACAATAGGTACTGTCTAGGGGACTTTGCGTAAATTAATATTTTTTTTTACAAAAATTTGTGTAGGAGAAAATATGAAGAATAGTCAACATGAATTAGTAACATCAACCTTAGTTGCGAAATTGATCAAATACATAAAACTCGATATTAAAGAAGCTGATATTCCGATCATTGCTGAGGCTGCAAAACACCATGATATCGGAAAAATCTATATTCCCTCCAAAATATTAAACAAGCCAGGAAAACTGACAAAGCCAGAATTTGAAATCGTGAAAAAACACACAATATATGGATATAATCTAATTAAAAATGCCAATATTGATCCTAAAATGCAGTATTATGCGATGGAAATATGCAGACATCACCATGAACGAGTGGATGGAAAGGGATATCCGGATGGTTTAAAAGGTAATGATATTCCAGACTGGGTGCAGATCACATCAATTGCGGATGTTTATGAAGCTTTAACCAGCGAAAGATGCTATAAACCAGCTTACACAAAAAATCAAGCATTAAATATGTTAATCCAAGGAGATTGCGGACAGTTTAATCCGCAGATTTTGGAAAAATGTATACGATATTTGAAAGCATTATGATTGATTATACAGATGCAAAATGCTATAATATATAGGTATTAATTTACAATTGGGTTCGTGAAAGCGATATTATTTTGTGGATTAATACTTTTTTTATGCGGAACTATGAAAAATATGGAACACGGGATAGAATGCAGGTATGCAATCTATCCTTTTTATGTTCCAACAGGGAAAGGAGATTTAATCTATGCAATTAGCAATGGAAGTCAAACTAGGAAAAGGAGGATATGAAGTATGATGAAATACAAAGATAAACATGGGAAGACACATGAAATTATTTTTTTACAAGCAATGTATACAGATTCAAAGGAGAGAACAGCTGTTTTTGCATTCGATAAGAAAACTGGTGAATTACATTGTGATATTACCATTAACTTGCCACAATATCAATTAAAACAGGATGAATGTATCTTATCTGCAGAAGATCCTGAATTAATTGAAGCAATGCAACAGCAAGGATATCTGATCTTTATGAATAATGACATAATATATGATAATAAAATGTATCATCGTGGAAGATTTACACAAAAATTCAAATCACAGATTGATATCAAATTGGCATAGGTAGAAGAAATAAAGAACAACTGCTAGACAGAAAAAACATTGTTCTTTATAATGAAATTAGGAAAGGAAGTAAATTAATTATGGCTAAAAATACAATGCAAATGGATATTGAAATGTTATTTTTACACGCTTTGGAAAAGTATGCACAGATACATCATATATTAGAAAAAGAAACATTGAAATTATTTCAGGAATATCAAGTTTATGAAAAACTGGTAGCACAATATGAAATATTGCACCAAGTTGATTTTTCTGAAACAATGAAATATATCAATGAAATCATTCAGCATTCATATAAAAGAATTACTTTATATCATGGATCAAATGTATATTTTAAGGATGTTGACTTAATGAAATCTAATAATCGTAGAGATTTTGGAAAAGGTTTTTATTGTACAGTTTTAGAAAAACAAGCCTATGAATGGGCATACCGTTTATATAAACGAAAACATTATGAAGATGCATATGTTTACAAATTCACTTTTTATCAAAGCAAGGATTTGAAAATCAAAAGATTTACAAAGCTTGATAAAGATTGGCTTGAATTTATCAAAGAAAACAGATCAAAAGGAGGAATTCAACACTCCTATGATGTGGTAATTGGTCCTGTTGCAGATGATAAAACGATGGAGACGATTCAATTATATCTTTCTGGAATATTAACATCCAAAGAAGCTGTAGAGCGATTAAGATATAATGAAGTTAACAATCAGGTTTCATTTCATACAAAAAAAGCGTTAGAACATTTAGAATTTGTAGAAGTACATAAAGGAGGGAAAAGGTATGAACGATAATAAATATCTATTCAATGGAAAAGATATCTCCATGAATATCTATATTCAAATACGTGCTGTAGTTAATATTATCATGGATAGAACAAAAAAACCTTTTATAGATTCAGTTTCAGATTTTTACAATTCTGAAACATACAAAGAATTACAGCAGACGGAAAACGGTTTTTGGGCGGAATCACCGGATTATATTGCAGATGAATTTTTTCGAGAGCAGATAAATTATAGTAAACAAAAATGATCTATTTTATATTTGCTCACTAATCGAATCTGTATCAAGAGAGTACGGAAATAGTAAGGCAAAGATTGTTAACATCTTAGGCAAGAAAAAATAAACAATTATATAAGTTCGCAGTTGTATATAGGGCTATTCTTTGTAACAGTAAATTCTGTACACTTAAAAAGAACAGGAGTTGTTTTTCTGTTCTTTTTTATTGAAAAAAATTAAAGATTTTGTTATAATTCTATTGTATTAATTTACAATTGGATTCTCAATTACGAGACTTTTTTGTGGATTAATATTTTTTTTACGGAACTTTTAATATATGGTATATAGGGCAGATCGCACAGGCGGTCTGTTTTTTTATACCCAAACAAGGAAAGGAGTAACAAAATGAATATGAGTTACGAGACATTTAAGGAACAGATAAACAATGATATTAGGGATTATGTTAAGGAAAAGTATCTAGATGCGAGTGTGATATGTAGGAAACGATACCTTCTAAATGAAGAGATTGACAGTATTGATGTATATATCAATGATAATGGATCATCTCTGAATATTAAAGGTATTTATGATGAATATTGCACAAGAGGAAATGAAGATTATCAAGACTTGCTCGGTACTATTCATGATTTAGTTGATTCTGCATTAAGAGTACAAGAGAATTTAACAAAAGAATTTACTTGTATTAAAGAGGAGATTATGAAAGATCAAATTATATTTTTACTGATCAACACAGAAAAAAACAAAGAATTTCTTAAAACTATTCCTCACAGAGAATTTTTGGATTTATCAATTGTTTACAAATATTTGCCATGTGAAGGAATGCAAACATTTATAAATAATGCAATGTGTGAATATATGAATCTTAGTGAAGAAGATCTTTATAAATTGGCAAGAGAAAACACAAGACGTATCTGTGATATTAGGTGTGCAGACTATTATGAATTTCTAAAAAAGGAACTTTCAAAAATAGATATACCAAAGGAAGTTTTTGAAATGTGCTTTGGAAAATCTGAGAATTGTAACTTTGGATATTTAATGCTCGCAAAAGAAAATTTTTATGGCCCTGTCGGACTTTTGTATGAGGATATTTTGGAAGAACTGTCTCAAAAATTGAATGGTAATTTTTTTATCATACCGTCAAGTATTTATGAATGTATCATGCATGATGAATCTTCTAATAACACACAATTTCTAAAAGATCTGATTTTTAGCCAGAACAAAGATGTTGTTACAATAAACGAATTTTTAAGTAATTCAGTGTATCGCTATTCTGCAGATAGTAAGAAAATAGAGATTGCAGAATAAGAGGAACAGGAAATATGGATATTTTAACGGAAATAGGATGGATGAAAGATCAGGAATCATCTTATCAGTATGCTCTTTTAGATCGTATGCGTGCTGATTGCAGATATTATTTTGGTAATGGCCATAAAAATGTGAAAGATTTATGGGGATATGACCAAGAAACTCATATCACATGTATGCTTTTTCTATGGGATCAATTCCAAGAGAATGTCAAACCAGAATGGTTGAGCAGAAAAGATATTTTTGATTATGGAAACCAAATGGATTTAAATATGAATCATATTGAAGATGTTGTTGCAACATTTCTTTAATGAGTCATATAAAGTAAAGCTGATAAATTAGGCGAGCAGATAGTCCGCTTAATTTATTGGATGGAAAGGAATTGCAATGTATTTATTAGAAAATGATCTGAAGTTTCCGAAGGATAATTTCAAATGTATGAAATATATGCCGTATAAGCTTAAGAGATCTTTCTCTTTATATCGTATTAAAGAATGGTACGACTACTGGGATGGAAACGTATATGTATCGTTCTCCGGAGGATTGGATTCAACGATTCTTTCACATATCGTCTGCGAAGCATATTTGAGATATCAATTATCTGACCCTATTTATCTTGTATATTCGGATACAGGAACAGAGTTCCCAGAGATAAGGGAATTTGTGAAAGAATATACCTCTTGGCTTCAGAAAAAATTTAGAAATTTACAGATCAAATTAGAAATCATTAGACCGCAAGGATGGAATTTCAAAAAAGTCTGTGAAGAAGAAGGATTTCCGATCATAAGCAAGGAAATTGCAGCCAAGATAAGAAAGCTACGGCATGGAAATTTAAGCGATCGTTATCGTAATTATCTACTTAACGGTGATGAACGAGGAAAATTTGGTATGTTGGCAAAAAAATGGCAATATCTTGTAAATACCGATACGATTAAGGAAGATATTTCCGAAAAATGTTGTGATCGTTTAAAAAAAGAACCCTTCAAACGGTATCAGAAGAAAACAGACAGATACCCATTTATAGGGATTACGCAAGATGAATCGTTTATACGTGAGAATCTATACAATCACACAGGATGTAACGTATATGATGGAAATACGCCTAAAAGCCAACCTCTTGGCTTCTGGCTACGTGATGATATATTACAGTATCAACAGCAACATAATATTCCAATCTGCAGTGTGTATGGTGATGTTATAAAGGATCAGCATGGAAAATATCAGACAACAGGTGAACAGCGGACTGGTTGTGTTTTATGTGGATTTGGATGTCATCAGGAATCGGAACCGAATCATTTGCAACGTCTTACAGTTTCATCGAATATTGCACATCGAAAAATGTATGAATGGGGCATGAAGATTACAAACAATGGTGTTACGTATCAGGAAGCACTGGAACATTGTAATATTCCAACTCAAACATGGGAAAGTATTGGACAGATGCAATTTGATTTTATGGGAAGGAGTAAAGCATGAAATGGAGTTTCTTAGTATTGGATTTTGATCTGGTTTATGATCTTGAACCAGAAGAAGAAAAAGGAGTAGAACCGGAAGTATTTCTGATCAGCGATGATGACTTGTTCCTGGCAAAAGCCTGTGTCAAAGAAATAAGTACAATATTCTTTGACGATAATCGTCTGGATGAACGTACGCTTATGGAAATATTTACAGATATGCTTTGTCAGAAGAGGATTCGTTATCATTATATCGGATCTATTAATTTAACATTTGGAGAAAGAAAGAATCCAGACTATATAGTATCTGAAGTATCTTTATGTCTGGCATAAACGCGAAGGAGGAGAATAATGAGAATACATAATAACAATGGAAAAGTGGAAATTTATACTCCATATAACAAAGAATTTATTCAAAAAATCAAAGGAATCGGAGAAGCAAGATGGAATGGAAAATGCTGGATCATCAACGAGGAAAACCTCGATGTTGCAAGAAAAATTATGAGAGATGTGTTTGGATATTCAGATATTGAAGCAAATGAAACAGTTTCAGTAGAGGTGATCACAAAAGAAGAAGTATATGAACATACTGAAGATGTTGTATTACTTGGGAAAGTTCTTTCGCATGCAATAGGAAGAGATTCTGGAGGTTATCCTGGAGAAGATGTAGCGTATGTGAAAGGAAAGGCGGAAAGCGGTGGAAGCCGTAGTAATTGGATTAGTATAGTACCAGAAAACTCAAAAATTATTTTACGAAATGTAAATAAAAACATATATGATAAATATATGCAGAATCCAGATGAACGATATGAGATTCATCTAATTGAAAACAAAGTCAATAAAAAGCAATTACAACAGGAAAAAGAAAGACTATTAGAACGTATTGCTGAAATTGACGAGCTACTTTCTAAAACAGAATAAAAATAGCTTTAGAATGTTATTATACAATGATAGATCGGGGATTTTTCTCCGGTCTATTATTGTATAATATATATTTTTGCTGTAAAAAGTACTAAAAATGCAATTTAAATCACTAAATATTGAAAAAATAGCACTATTTTGTTATAATAGGATAGATTTTAAAGGAGGTAGAATATTTATTTATGGGGAGAAAAGAACAAATAATTAATGATGAAGCATATCATGATACAGTTTTATTATTGCAACAGTATCGTATGATGAATTTTCACGCTAATCTTCGAAAACAACAATATGACAAAAGAACCTCATTTGATAATGTTCCATCTTCTAAACTTGCACAGGAGCTATCTGAAATTCAAATGAATGAGATGCTGTTAAAAGAAATTGTAACGGCATTAAATAATCTGAAAGCTTATCCTAATGATGGTGAGGTCTATTACTATTTGTTGTATTATACATATTTTGGAAAGGATGTTATGACAGATGAACAGATCGCTAATCTGTTAAATGAAACAGACATAACACACGACATATCAAGATCGACAGTCAGTCGTAAAAGAAAAAAAGCAACAATGGTATATGGAATGATTCTTTGGGGATTTTTGAGTAAAGATTCACCGGTATTTCAACACTTTTTAAAACTAATAGAATAAAAAATATATATGATAGATCGAAGTATAAAACTTCGATCTTTTTTTTTACATTTATATAGTAAAGTTTATTTATAAAAGTACGAAAATATACAATTAATCGAATTATTGTGATATTATAATAATAAAAATGCTAAAAATAGTACTTTTTAATGTTTTTAAAGGAGAAGATGTATGAAAAAAAGGGGACCACCAAAAATTTAATTCCACTAATAGAATAAAAAGAAAAATAAATTAAAGAAGGGAAAATGCATATGAGAATTAAAAATTTAATCAAAAAAGCAACTGTTGCTGTATTGTCTGCAGCAATGATGCTTGCACCAATCGTTAATGTTAAGGCCGCATCATCAGATGTGATTGATACAAGCAAAACAGGATCCATCACAATCCACAAATACGACATGACGGCAGCAAAACAGGGAGGGGTAAACTTAGATAACTTTACATCAACAGGAAAACAGAACACTGCCGCAGAAGCAGCGTTAGAAAAATATGCCATCAAAGGGGTAGAATTCAGCTACCTGCGTGTTGGGGATGTTGAACAGCAAAGTGAGAATGGAAAAATCCAGATGATTTACGAACTTCCAACTGCTTTACAGCAGATTCTAGGTCTGGCATCCTCTGATGCAGCAAAGACAGAAGGAAGCAAGACATACTTCACAAGCCAGATCATTAATGACAAGCTTGCTCAGGCATTGGAAGACAATACAGCAACCAAAGATAAATTAGAAGCTTACATGGGACAGAGCGGAACAGCCATGGATGAAACAAATGCCAATGGTGTAACAAGCAAAGACAAACTGCCTCTTGGTCTTTATCTGATCGTTGAGACAAAGGCCCCGGAAAATGTAACATATACAACAAATCCGTGGTTTGTACAGTTACCATCCACAGATTCCAACGGGGATGATTGGTTCTACGATGTGATCTGCTATCCAAAGAATGAAACAGGAAATCCAACACTGGATAAGAGAGTTAGAAATAATCCGGATCAGGATAACGTAACGACTGCAAACGCAGATAAACTGGCAGACTTTACTTCTGCAAGAAATGAATACAAATACCAGAGTACCGTGACAGCCTCTAAAGCAGAAAGACTTGATTATCAGTTTATTTCCAAACTGCCACATATCACATCATCAACAACCTACCTGTCAACTTATACATTTGACGATAAGATGGCAAAAGGTATGACATATTCAAAAGATGCTGTGATCGCGATCTATGAAAACAGGGATGCAGCGGACAGCACAAATGTCAACAACGTCGATAAGAGCGGTGCGATCGCTGTATGGAAGAGTTCTGACACAGATCCGAAATTTACAGCCACATACGGAAAATCCGGTGACGATTCCACAATGAAGATTGAGATGACAAAAGCAGGGCTTAACGAGCTTAACAAGAAATACTCTGATAAATACATCATGGTATATTACACAGCCAAAGTAAATACAGATGACAGCGTTGTTCTTGGTGACAAGGGGAATCCGAATGATGTATCCCTGACATGGAAGAGAACAAGCACAAACTACTATGACATCTTAAAAGATGAAAGTATCGTATATTCTTACGGATATGATCTGACAAAGAAATTCTCCGACGGAAAAGGTGATCCAACCAAGGTTAAATTCGTTGTACAGAATAAATCTGACAACTACTACTTAGTGGCAACAGGAAGCAACGGTGTTTACCAGGTGACAGGAAAATCAGCCACAGAAGCGGATGCAACACAGTTCAGCCCATCATCTACAGGAAAACTTGTGATCAACGGAATTGAAGCCGATGAATACGGATTTACAGAGACACATTCTGATGCAGGATACTCTCTGTTAAAGAAAGAAGTCATCGTTAAAATTACAGAGACAAAAGCAAATATCACACCAACCGAAGCAAACATCACAGGAATTCAGAGCAAATCCGACACAGATTCCACAGCAAATGATGGAGTCCCTAATGGTGCTGCATTAAAGAATGATGTAACGGTTCAGACAACTGCAGCCAGTGCGACGGTTGATAACACAAAAGCAACTATGACAAAGCAGGATGAATCCAACAATGCTTATGTCAACATGGAGATCACAAACCAGAAACAGTTTATGCTGCCAATGACAGGCGGGGCAGGAAGTTATCTTCTGATCATCGCAGGAGTTGTTGCTGCCGGATGCGGAATGATGATCCTTCGCAGAAATAAAAGACAGCCACAGAAATAAAAGATAAGGAAAAAGCGATCGCTCTGTCCGATGTGGCAGGGCGATTGTTTTCAGGGTGAGAGATGAGACAGAAGATCATACCGGTCCTGATCATTGCGGCAGGCTTTCTGTTATTATCCTATCCGTTCGTGAGTAACTTTATCTTCGAACACAGTGCAGGATCGAGAGTGGAAAGCTATCAGAAAAAGACTGCCAAAATGGACCAGGAAATAAAACAAAAAGCGGTCGCTGAGGCAAGACAGTATAACATAGACCTGACAAGATCCGAAGTACAGCTGACTGACCCATTTAAGGATAAAAAGTCCAACGGGGAAACGCTTTTTTATAACAGGATTCTTGATCTGGATGGTTCGGGCATCATGGGATATGTAAAGATCCCATGTATCTCCGTCGATCTTCCGATTTATCATGGAACATCCGCCGAAGTTCTGGAACACGGGATCGGGCATCTTGCGGCATCTTCCTTTCCAGTCGGAGGGAAAAGTACCCATGCAGTCTTGACCGGGCATACCGGACTTAATTCTGCAAAGTTGTTTACAGACTTGACAGAAATAAAGAAAGGAGATCTGTTCTTTATCCATGTATTGGATCAGAAACTTGCCTACAAAGTGGACCAGATTGAGGTGGTAAAACCGGAAGATACCAGAAAGCTTCAGATCATTGACGGAGAAGATCATGTGACTCTGCTTACCTGTACACCATATGGAGTCAATGATCACCGCTTACTGGTCCGCGGGGTACGCACCGTTTATCACGAAAAAGAGGAACAAACCAAAGCAAGAAAGCATCATTCCCAGTGGATGGAAGTTTACAAACGGGCGATTCTTGCGGGACTGTTGATCATATTTTTGCTGATTGCAGCAAGAAAAGGGTATGAAAAGATCAGAGGAAGGAGACAGGGATGAAACAAAAGATTATAAATATCATCGGGATCTTGTTTCTGGTGGCAGGGATCGTATCACTGTTATATCCTGAAATCATGTCGTACCTGAAAAAGAAACAGTCTGATCAGACAGTGAAAGAACTGACACAGGAAAGCAGCCAGACAAAACAGTCTGATCCGTTGTATCAGAAAGCAGTCCGTTATAACAGGAAGATCTTCCAGGAAAAACAGACAGGATTAAAGGACGTATTCAGTTACCGCAGTGCACCGATCATCTTAAAAAACGAAAAGAACACCTTCGGATACATAAAGATCCCAAAGATGAAACAAAAACTCCCGTTATATCTGGGAGCCACGATGGAAAATATGAGAAAAGGAGCGGCGATCATGGGGCAGACATCTCTTCCATTAGGGCAGAAAGACAGCAACTGTGTGATCGCTGCACATCGTGGATATGAAGGGATTCCGTATTTTCGCGAGATCGAGAAATTAAAAGTCGGAGATCGCGTGATCGTAAAGAATCCATGGGAGAAGCTTACTTATCGTGTCGAAGAGATCAAGATCATACAGCCGGATGATTCCGATCAGATTAAGATCCGGAAAGGGAAAGACATGGTAACGCTTTTAACCTGTCATCCGTACCGAGGACATGGAAGATACCGGTATGTTGTGTACTGTATCAGAGATCACGGACAAAAAATCGCGGAGAAAAAGAACAGCACGATCAAAGACATGCACTTTCAATCTTCCGAATTGGACATCCGAAGAGAAAAGATTGTTCGGTATGTTGGACTTATGCTTTTAATTTTTTTCGGGATTGGAATAATTATGCCAAAGAAAAAGAGGTGATATCTAAATGTTTCAAAAAAGTAAAAAAAATAATGTTAAATTAGCATTTGTATTTGTTGTAAGTTTAGTACTGATACTTAGTATACTTTGCCAGCATCGAACAGAAGCAAAGAAAACACCGACATTGAAAGTGTATTTTATTGATGTCGGACAAGGAAGTTCTATTTTGGTACAATCAGAGAGTAAAAATACTTTGATAGATACGGGAGATGAAAAGTACTATGACAAATTGGATTCCTTTCTAAAAAGCAACAATATTAATACGATCGATCAGATGATATTAACGCATAATGATCCAGATCATATAGGGAATGCAGATAAATTAGTCAAAACAAGACAGGTAAAATCAATTATTCGAGCAAAATATGGATATAAGAAAAATAAATCTACAAAAGATGTAAAAGAATTAAATTCAGCAATTTCTAAATATCATATTAAAACATTACATGTAAAAACGGGAGATAAGATTGATTTTGGAAGTAATGCAAAAGGTACTGTGTTATCCCCTGGTAAAAACTACAAAAAAGTAAATCAAACAAGTATTGTAATTCGTTTAGTTTATGGGAAATATAGCTATTTATTTACTGGAGATATTTATAGTTCCAATGAGTCAGAGCTTATTAAAAAGTTCAATGTGAGATCAACTGTGTTACAGATTCCGCATCATGGCTCTTATACATCCAGTAGCGAAGCTTTCCTAAAAAAAGTTAATGCTAAGTATGCAGTAATTTCCTGTGGAAAAAATAATCCATACAATCATCCTCGTCCAGAAGCAATGAGACGAATAAAAAAATATATCAGTAATAAAAATTTATATCGAACAGATCAGGATGGAACGATTTTGTTTATCAATGATGATGGCAAGAAATTAATTGTGAAGAAAGAATAATAAAGAAAGGAGTTATATGAAACACAAACTGATAAACTACGGAAAAAAAACTAAAAAATTGTGGGTAAGTGCAATTGTGGTTTTATTTGTTGTAGCTGTTGCTTATAGTCAAATAGTCAAAGCACAGTATGGTACGGATAAAGTGTCAAGTGGTACTTCTTATCCAAAAAATGGTTATTGGACGGGTGTTTCAATAAATGGACCATGGGGAACATCAACTATTTATTTTACGGTAACAACAAATAAAACTTATTCAGGAAATACATTTAATGATAAAAGTCGTCCTCTTTACATTAATGTAAAGCAAACGAATGACAATCCGTATGGTATGAAAATTTTGGATACTTCACCATCAACATATCGGAATGCTTCAGGAAATTATTCGTGGTTTAATTTAAAGATTGGATACACGGTTCCGGCACATTATTATCATAGTGGAGAATATTTTGACACGCCCTCTGTGACATCAGCGGCACACCAAGTATCAAATACAGCAGGTCATTCCACAGAAAATCATTGGGTTGAAACTACAATTCGGATGAGTGCATATGATACTGCGGTAGCAACTTATTATGATACATCTGCAAAAAAATATTATCGTTACCATGATTGTCATGCAACACTTTATCTGTGGGGAAGAAACCAATATAAAGTTTATTACAATGGAAATGGTGGAAGTATTAGTGAAAGTGAAAGAACTTTCAATGATGGGGATAACTTTACTTTTCCAAATGCATGGAGAGAAGGATATAGTTTAGCTGGATGGAGACGTGATAACGACTGGGGTGACTGGATGGGAACAGGATGGGTTGTATGTAGCACAGATTATAGTGCTGTAGCACAATGGACAGCAAATACTTATACTGTCAGCTATGATGGAAACAGCGAAGATTCTGGATGGACAGCAGATGGGACAGCATCTTATGATCAGAACTTTACCTTTGCAGACAACGGTTACACAAAAAAAGGCTATGCTTTTGTTGGATGGAGTACAAATAAATATGCAACGACAGCCGATTATTCGCCAGGTCAGACAATTACATGGAAGAGAGCCGATAAACTGCAGTTGTATGCAGTCTGGGAAAAGAGTACCTATGAAGTCAGTTTCGACGGAAATGGGGCTTCTGGAAGTAAAAAATTAGAAAATCTTGCATATGGAAAAGACGATCGGCTTCCAGCTAATACCTTTCAGCGTGCAGGCTATACCTTTATCGGATGGAGTGAAGATCCAGATGCCATCAAACCGAAATATACGGACGGACAGACGGTCAATACACTCTGTGATGCAGGACAGACCTATGAACTGTATGCCATCTGGAAGAAGAGTGACGGATCGTTCGATCTGCACAACCTGATCCGTGATGATGCGATGTTCCAGGGGGATGTCGAGATTGAAGGTGGAAATAAAACAGGATTCAGCCGGGATCATATTGATTCCGAGTATGGACGTATCGATAAGAACAATCAACCAGGATATTTTACAGACCGTTATAAATAAAGGAGGAAGCGATGAAGAAATACATAGAGATGATCTTAAGAAAGATCGGTGTTAGTATGCTTGCCCTCCTGATTGTAATGACAACTTATTTCAGTAATTCAGGAGGAAGTCTTTTCTTAAAGACAAAGAAAGTTCAAGCAGACACAGGAGAGACGACACTTGCGATGAGTCAGGCAATGAGCCGTAATAAGATCCCTGCGATCGGACGTGCTGCATCCGAAGGCTTATGGGCAATGACGGCAGGCGGACACAGAGTGTTCTGCTTAAATTCAGGAAAGACAATGTGTTCTGGCGATACCTTAAAGTACAAAACAGTCAATGCAGCGACTTATGAGAAAAAAGGGATCGCAAAGGCTCTGCAGTGGTATTTTATGAAGAGTAACAAGAATACAAAGGCACTGGCACTGGCACAGGCATATATCTGGGCTTGCGGACATGGAGCAAACAAACAGAATACCGTGTATCAAGCTGGAAAGAATGTCCAGAAAGGATATTCACAGAACGATGCAAAGAAGTTCTGTGAAACGATCAGTGATCAGGATCCGGAGGGAACAATCTATTATTACACGGTCAAGAAATGTGTGAAAAAGAAGAAATTAGATTCGCATCAGGTCTTGTTTGGATTCCGTCATACACCGCCACCGATCAAAAAAGCAAAGACAAATGCAACAAAAACGATGGAAAGTCCGGATAATGTTAAGATTAAAATCCGAAAAAAGGATGCAGAGACAAGGGAAGGACTTGCTGGAGCGAGTTTTCAGATCTATATGGATGGAACGCTGAAAGGGACGGTACAGACGGACGAAAACGGAGAAGCTTCGTATACAGTGCAGCGTACCTTAAGCAGTAAAGGATCTTCCAAAGATAAAACATATGTAACAAACTGGAATGATCTTTCCAAGGCACAGAAAAAAGAAGCCACCAAAAATGGGTGGTATGATTCCAAGGCAAAAGCTTATTCCGTTGCAATGCAGGAAGCCGTAAAGGATGCACAGAATAAGATCGCAGCGATGAAAAGTGCGTCCGTTCATACCTGGATGACAAGAGAAACGAAATCTGCATTTGGACATTTACTCCCAGATCAGACGGATCAGAGTAAGATCGAACAGGGTGGAGTCAGATCCTTTACATTTAATTACACGAATGAATTCCGAAAAGTGGATCTTGAGATCATCAAACAGGGAAAGGTACAGAACCCGAAAGGTGACCATGGAGTGGAAGCAAGTCTTAAGGATGCAGTCTATGAACTGTATGCAGCCCGTGATATCACAGGATCTGATAATAAGAGTGTTGTTTATGCGGCAGGATCCTATGTCACACAGATTGTGACCGATGCGAACGGTTACGGAAAGATAACAGATCTGTATCCAGGATATTACCGCCTGCATGAAAAGTACGCTCCATTAGGGTATAAGACAGCCAGTCAGGATGTTTATGTCACGATCGACCAGAATACAACACAGTATCTGCCGGAGGAAGAGTACGAAGGAACGATCAAAGTCCTGAAGACATTCGGCGGGAAAAATGTTCCAGAAGCACAGGCAGTCTTTGAAGTTTATGATTCAAAGAACAACCTGAAAGAGACGATCACGACTGATGATAAAGGGATCGCACAGACATCGTTGCTTCCATACGGAGCCTATCGGATCCATCAGACAAAGACAACCGATGGATATGAGATGGTACCTGATAAATGGGTAACGATCGACGGATCGAAAGCAACGTATCAGATCGAATCGAACGATCCAGAACAATATGCAGCCATTGCAGTGACAAAGGTCACAAGGATCTCCGATAAAGAAACGGATCAATACACGAAGAAAGAAGAGTATAAGGCAGAGTTTCAGATCATCAATAAGGCAACAAAGAAAGTCGTTGAAACACTTGTCACAGATGAGAACGGATCTGCTCAGTCAGGAAGATTAGATCCTGGTACTTATACGGTCCATCAGACAAAAGGAACAGATAATTATAAGCTTGCCGATGACTTTGATGTAACGATCAAGGACGGTGATAAAACATTTAAGAAGTTTGAACTGGATAATCCATACAATGGCCGGAAAGTCCGGATCAGAAAATCGATGGTAAAAAATGGAAAATCCAAACCGGAACAGGGAGCGGAGTTTGTTCTGCTGGATGAATCACTGGTAAAGGATTTCAAGGACCAGACACTTGCAACTTCACAGGACCGACTGGATTATATCGAAAAACTACAAAAGAGTAATAAAAAAGCGATCCTTGGAACACTTGTCACAGATGCAGACGGAAACGCAGCCATGTTATTAAAAGATTTTACCAAAGATACTGGATTTATCGTCCTGCAGACAAGAGGTGAGGAAGGATATGATCTTGCAGCACCACAGTATTCTTCCGAGATGAAAGCAGAAGACGAAGATGGAATCAAAGTTTACGAATTCAGTCTGAAAGACGATTACACGAAGTCAGCAAAGATTTCGATCAAAAAGCAGATGTCAGTCAATAAAAACAAATATGTGCCAGAGGTCGGGGCGAGATTTCAGATCATCGATCCACACGGAGATGTGGTCGATACACTGACAACCAACGAAAAAGGAGAAGCAACATCCATTCCGTTAGCGATCGGTGTCTATACCCTGCATCAGACTTACGGCGATCCGAAACATGAGATGATGGAAGATGAAGATGTCGTTCTGATCAAATCAGACGTTCACAAGACGGTAACGTTCGGACCGTATAATGATGATGAAAAGATGATCGAGATCGAACTGACCAAACGTTCCAAAGAAACAAAGAAACTGCTCAATGGTGCCGTCTATGAGATCTATGATGAAGACAAGGATGTCGTGGCGACGTTAACTACAGGAACAGACGAAGATGGAAAAGCAAGCTGCTATCTTCCATACGGAAAGTACACGATCAAGGAAACGAAAGCACCCGCAGGTTACAACATGGATGATGCTAAAGAACAGGCATTTGAACTGAGCGGGGAATCAACGAGTGTCAAGATCACATACGATAATGCAGGAAATGGAACATACAGGTTTGATCAGACGGACAGTCCGGTTCCTGGACAGATCAGTCTAAGTAAAAAAGGAGAAGTCTTATCCGATTATGACAAGGAAGCACAGAGCTTTGTCTATGAGAATGATAAGATCACAGGAGCCGTCTATGGTCTGTATGCCGACGAGGATATCAAGAAAGATGATGGCAGTGTTGTCTGGAAGAAAGATACTCTCATTGATCAGAAGACAACGACAAAAGATGATGAGATCTATTTTACAAGAACAGGAGATGATGGAACTGAGACCAGGGATTTCTACCTTGGAAAGTATTATATCAAAGAGATCAAGGCTCCTGCAGGATATGTCGTGGATCAGGAAAAACATGAAGTAGAACTGACATGGGATACAACCGCAGGAAGTATCAATGATATTCGTGATGATGATAAAGTACCAGACAAGGAAGATCCGTTTGGAAATGAAGACAATAATGTAAGTACAGGTATTTA
>JABLTO010058101.1_pt1 | contig 39627 bp, 29 predicted proteins | sample 7160091 | NCBI WGS metagenome assembly JABLTO01 (sample SAMN14651225, study PRJNA627086) | human gut metagenome | isolation source: feces | host: Homo sapiens
AGCTTAAATGGAATTAGTAATCCAAATTTAATTTATCCGGGAGAAGTGTTGAGAATTCGAGGGAATGTAAGCGGATCAGTGGCAACTTATACGGTACAAAGTGGAGATACATTATCAGAAATTGCAGCTCGATATGGAACAACAGTGAATAGATTAGTCAGCTTAAATGGAATTAGTAATCTGGATTTGATTTATCCAGGAGAAGTGTTGAGAATTCGAGGAAGAATGATTGGATCAAGTAGTTCTTCACTAACAATATATAAGGTACAAAGTGGAGATACATTATCAGAAATTGCAGCTCGATATGGAACAACAGTGAATGAATTAGTGAACTTAAATGAGATTAGTAATCCGAACCTGATTTATCCAGGAGAAGTGTTGAGAATTCGAGGGAATGTGAGCGGATCAAGTAGTGCATCAGTGGCAACTTATACGGTACAAAGTGGAGATACATTATCAGAAATTGCAGCTCGATATGGAACAACAGTGAATGAATTAGTGAACTTAAATGAAATTAATAATCCCAATCTGATTTATACGGGAGAGGTTTTGCGCTTGAGTTTGTTAGATGAGGTATCCGATTCTATGATGGAATGACGATGTGGGAATATGATTCAGATACATTCCAATTTCAATTTATTATTACGATTCCTCTCCCCTCTTAGTAAAGTGAGTGTGAATTTGAAAAAACGGTTAGCCATCAAATGATGACTAACCGTTTTTTTAAGTACTTGTAATGGTTCCACCGTTTGGATGAAGAATTTGTCCGGTCATGTAACTTGAATCATCACTAGCTAAAAAGAGAAAGGCTGGTGCCACTTCAAAAGGTTGTCCGGCTCTGTTCATCGGAACTTTAGATGTTTTTGTTCCGAATGTTTCGAGTGCTTCTGCTGGCCATGAGGCTGGTTGAAGGGGTGTCCAAATTGGACCCGGTGCCACCCCATTTACACGAATGCCTTTTTCAATGAGAGATTGAGAGAGTGAGCGAGTGAAAGTAAGGATAGCGCCTTTGGTTGCACTATAATCAATTAAATGCTTATTTCCCTCGTAAGCTGTTACTGACGTGGTGTTAATGATAGTGCTTCCCCGCTTTAAATAAGGAAGTGCCGCTTGTGTCATATAAAAGAAAGAGTAGATATTTGTTTTAAAAGTTCGATCCAGTTGCTCTTCGCTAATATTTAAAATACTATCTGTTATGAATTGAACGGCGTGGTTATTCACAAGAATATCGATTTGTCCAAAGCGATTAAGTGCTCGACGCACGACTTCACTTGCCATTTCTTTTTTGCTTAAGTCGCCTGGAACAAGGATACAATCTCGCCCGAGCTCTAATATATGTTGTTGTGTTTCTTTCGCATCAATATGTTCATCAAGATAGGCAATGACAATATCTGCTCCTTCACGAGCAAAAAGATAGGCAACAGCCCGACCAATTCCAGAATCACCACCTGTAATAATCGCAACCTTATCTTTTAACTTCTGACTTGATGTTGCATATGGATTTTCTGAGATAGGGCGTGGCTGCATTAAGTATTCGAATCCTGGCTGTTGATCTTGGTGTTGAGCAGGGAAGGTTAAATTGACTTCTTCACATTCTTCACGTTTTCCTATGTACTTATAGACTGGATACATAAAACACCACCTTCACAAGACTTGTAATAATATAAGTATATTTGTTTAGTTTGATAAATATGAAAGATTTCAAGTAGATGAGATTGATGTTCAGAAAATGACATGATATGATAGTTAAGTTGCACTAAAATGTTATATTATGTAAAAATATAATGGGTATTGTTTGATTGTAAACCTTTTACTACTGATAGCTTATGTTGAGAATTATTTAAGACTTTAGTTTTCATGTAGATCATGTAATAGATTTATTTATATTTCTATAGGAGGGAAAGAGGATGAAGGTAAAGGCCATATTGATAGGGGCAATAGGTATTATCCTTTTATTCGGAATTTTACTTACACCAAAGTTGAAAACGGTTTTGAAAACAACGGCAAGTGATGAATTTATACAGTTAATGTACGATGGGGATGTACGAGAATTAACACAGGAACAATTAAAGCAGTATAAAGATGATATTAATCAGGAGTTAACTGAACTGAAACATCGCCAATCATTTGAAAAAATTTATCTTTCTCTTGGGAAAATTGCCTCGTTAGAAGAAAGATATGAGGTCTCAAATAATTATTTATTAAATGTGATTAGTCCTAGTCAGGAGACAAATAAAATGATTGATCTCAAGGTTTATGAAACATTAGCGGTTAATTATATAGCGATGGGAGATATCGAAAAAGGATATTTTTATTTTAATGAGGCAAATAATGTGGCCTATCAATTACGAGATGCTGAACTAACAGCTTCTTTTTATCAGCTTTTTTCTGAAACATTACTAAACTATACAAATCATACTAGCTTTCCAATTTATTTATTAGGTGAGGCAGTTGAATTAACTAATGATTATTATAAGAAGATTCAATTAAGAAAACAATTAGCCTCAGTTTATGAACTAAATGGTTTTTTTGATTTGGCCTTAAATGAATTTATAAGGGCACTAGATATGAGTGTTGAAAAGGGATATGTAGATTTAGAAATTAAAATTTTGGGTCGGCTGAGTTTGTCATACTATTCAAATCAGCGCTATCAAGAATCAATAGAGGTAATCAATCGTTATTTTGAATTGTCTTCAGATGATCCTGATTTAATTTATGTTTCACTATGGCTTCACAATCATTATTATTTGTATGGTTACGAGTCTGTACAGGAAGAATTGAAATCATTAGAAGAAGCAACTTCTAATTTATCGATTGAACAAAAGCATCAACTTTCAATATTTATTGATTTTAATCAAGCCTTTTTTCTTCATTCGGATGGGCGATATGAAGAGTGTGAGATGTATATAAGAAAATTACAGGAATTAAAAACACAAACTAATGTACCAGAATTAACAAGTTTATTGATAGATAAAATGAAATTAGACTTAGCGTATGATAGAGGGGATCAAGGGATAGATTATATAAAGGAGTATCGACGATTATTGTCTGACTTACAACTGACTAACGATCCGGTTGAACGTAAAAGACTGATTATCGATAATGTATTACTCCACTTAATAGAATTAGGTGATTATGAGACGGTTTATCAATACACAGCGGATTTACAACAACCGGTAACTCAAGAAATTACAATAATTAATTCTATCATGAATATGATTCAAAATAGCAGTGATAGCCATTATCTATCTAACAATAATATAACATCTATGCTGCTAAAGTTAGGTGGTTATGTCCTTACCGCACTAGCTGGGATGGGGGTAACTTATAGTGCGTACAGATATAATAGTTACTTAAAATCTTTAAAACAAAAAGCTAAAGATAGTACTATATTCGATCCATTAACAAAGACATTAACGAAAGAAGCCTTGTATGAAACATTAGAATTAGAAATAGAATTAGGTCAGAATGAACTTTATTATTTCTTGTTAATAGATGTTAATGATTTAGGTTCTTATAATGAATCATTTGGATATTTAGCAGGTAATAAAGTCTTGATAGAAATTTCTAATTTGCTAAAAATCTATTTTCCAAATGCTTATATTTCACGTCATTATGGTCAACATTTCATTGTTGTGATAAAAAAACCTAATGAGGAAGAGTTATTGCAGCTTATTACCTCTTTGATTAATGAGATCAGCAATAATGAAAAAATTTCTGCAAAAAGACCGATAACATGCTGTATCGGAGTTAGTAAAGGATATTTAACTAATACATTAGATATTGATGAACAAATTAAATTAGCGACTAAAAAATTACAAATATCTAAACAACGCGGAACAGGAAGTTGTACGATGTAAAGTCATATCAGTTGATATGACTTTTTTAGATTTACCTATAGAAAAGGAAAGTGCTATATAAAACATAAGTCACTAGTTTAGGCTAATGACTTTTTAATTGGAAATATCTTATTCAACAAAATTTGACTGATTATGATACACTAGATACATAGCGAAATATCATTCGCCTTTTTAATACCAAGACTAACTATAGTGGCGCTAAAAGTTTTCAGTGATGAAAAACTTAGCGCCACTTATCTAGATACAAAATGATCAATCATCTCATATTTCAATTTACTCTTAGTGAGTAAAAGAGATGATGATAAGGGGGAGGGAGCTTCAGTGATGAAAATGAAGGAACGATTTGAATGGTTGAAGCAATGGTTTCAATTATATAAAAAACAGTTGATGATAGGTGTCTTAGCCCTAATAGTGATGTTTATCGCTGGGGTGTTTGCTTTTAACTATCAATTAAAAAAAGTATTTAATCAAGCTATTACCTATTATCAAGAAAATGACTTATTTGGATTTGAGGAGATTCGCTATGACTTGTATGCAAAACAAGGAGAGGCATTTGATGCGTTTTTAACACAGGAGGCATTAGAAACATTTGAAAAATTTAAAGCCGAGGATATGAGCTATTATGAGGCGATAGGAATCGCTCAACGAATTGAATCCTTTGCGAATAAATCCTCTAATATTCAAAGTTTCCAGCAACAAATTGAACAGTTAAATCAATCCAGAAAAGTCTTTGAGAAAGCTGAATCCTTTGCCATTAATAAGGAATGGGAGCAAGCCTATTACCATTATCAACAAGTGATTGAGTCGGATCCTAACTATGAGAAAGCACAACAATTAGCTGATTCTGCTAAACGTTGGTGGATACAAGATATTTTAGTTGAAGCCGTAACGTACTATGAAGAAGGAGATTATGAACAATCATTAACAACCATTGAAAAAGGACTAGAACTATCACCAGGTCATGAAGCTTTTGTTGATTTACAAGAAGCCGTTCATGTTGCAATAACAGAAGGACAAAAAGAAAACAAATGGACGGAATTTAAAGATAAAATCACCTCATCGATTCAGTCGGGAATCGAAAATATTCAAGGTATTTTCAATAAAATCTTTAAGCGATAATAGGGGAGAAATTTGTAGAGATAACATCTTTTTTCGGATAAATATGGTATAATTTTTATTAGTTTTATAAACGGAGGGAATCGGATGAAGCGATTTAAGATTTTATGGATTGTTTTAGGGACTATTGTCGTTTTAGTTGGTGGAGGATTTATCTTCGCTAATTATGTAATTGACTCAACGTTAGGGAAAATGACAACAACAGAAAAGTTAGAAAAAGAAGAGGCAGAAATTAGTGAAGAAGTCATCGCAAAGGAAGAAGAGTCGCAAGTTGTCAATATTGCGATTTTTGGAGTCGATAAAAATGGCGATCAAACCGATGGGCGTAGTGATGCTATGAAAGTTTTATCACTAGATGCTAAAAATAATGTCGCAAAAATTACGTCTATTCAACGTGATACATTAATTTATATTCCAGGTGTGAAACAAGACTTTGAAAAATTAAATCATGCCTATGCTTATGGTGGAGCGACACTAGCGATGCAAACGATTAATTATAATTTTGATTTAGATTTAACACGTTATGTTGCTTTTAACTTTGAAGGAGTCCAGCATGTCATTGATGCCATGGGAGGGATTGAATTGGAGATTAAGGAATATGAAGTTCCTTATATTTCAAATGTCTCTAAAAGTGGCTATCAACATCTAAGTGGTGAACAAGCCTTAGGTTACATGCGAGTTCGTTATGCCGATAGTGATTATGTTCGCATGGATCGTCAAACAACGGTGATGAAGGCAATGTTTTCTAAGCTAACAACACTAGGTTATACAGAGTTATTATCATTACTGAATGATTGTTTACCTTATGTTGAAACGAATCTTACAAAAGACGAAATTTTATCGTTAGGAATGCAGGCGTTGAAGGTGGATTTAGGAAATATTCAAACGTACCAAGTACCACGTGGAGGATATGAAGACATTAATCATACCGTAAGTTATAATGGGTATAGTCCACTTTATGTCATGAATAGTTATCAAGACATGGTGAAAGACTTGCATCAAAATATTTATGGTGATGATAACTATGAACCTTCACAAACTGTAAAAGATACCGAAGCGAAAATTTATGAAAAATTCGGATATTTTGAAAAATAAAGTAAAAAACTCTTCTTACTGTTTTGAGTTAGAGGAGTTTTTTTAGTTTTTATTCTGAGGTTACATGAATTTTATACAAAGTTTAGGGTTAACAATTAGGAATAGACCTGCTATATTATTAGTAACAATAAGGGAGTAGTCAACACTGATACAAGTGTGGTGAACATCAACAACCGCGAAGGAGTTTTCTGTTTTATGCGGCATCTTATTGCCAATAACTATCCTTAATGACTAGGATAATAGAGACTCATTCTGGTGTCACTAAGAATCTAAATTTTTCACTTAAAAGGTAAGCGACTTTATTTGTGAAGGATAGTTTAGGATTCTCGACGAGACTTATGTTATAACAACGCTTTTAGTTGGGATAACTTAAGTCTTTTTTTGTATCTTAGTGTGCTTGACTGCTCCTTTTTTTCATATGATTAAAAGGATATGAGCCATTAGACGGATGAGACGAAAGATTAAGTTATCGTAACGAGCTTGAACAAACATAATCAAAAGGAGTGAAACGATGGAATGGATAATTGATTTCATTACTCAGTATGGACTGATTGCAATGTTTTTGTTTATTGCACTTGAGTATGCCTGTTTGCCACTACCAAGCGAAGTCGTGTTACCACTTTCAGGTGCCATGGCCGTTTCAAGTGGAAGGCCCCTTGTCCTTGTGATTATTATTAGTGTGGTTGCAGGACTTTTAGGTTCGATGATTTGCTACAGTATCGGATATAGCGGTGGAAATGCAGTTCTCGATAAAATCATGGATTATTATCCTAAGTCGAGAAAAGGGATTGAATCAACTAGACGCTTTTATAGACAATATGCGACGATTTCAGTTGGAATTGGACGTGTCATTCCGCTATTTCGCACGTATATTTCGTTTATGGCAGGAATTACGAAACAAAACTTGAGCACCTTTTTACTTGCTTCAAGTCTTGGAATTTTAGTATGGAATAGTATTTTAATTGCACTTGGTTACTGGTTAGCAGAGCGTTGGACTGATGTGATGGGGTATTATGACCAAGGAAAGTGGTTTATTTTAGGAGGAGCGGTCGTTGTGATTGCGTTCGTCGTGCTTAAAAAATTACGTCAAAGGAAAGTGGGGAAACTTTAATGGCTCATTTTTATCAATCGTCTCATGATGAAGTATTAAAAGAATTAAAAACCTCAGAACAAGGATTAACACCAGAAGAGGTGAGCAAGCGTCAAGAGCAGTATGGATTAAATGCCTTACTTGAGGAAAAAGAGGCTACCATCTTTCAAATTTTCATTGATCAGTTTAAAGATTTACTCGTGTTCATTTTAATTGCAGCGGCCATTATCTCTATGCTTAGTGATAATGTTGAAAGTGCACTCGTTATTTTAGCGGTGATTACGTTAAATGCGATTTTAGGGACGGTACAAACCGTTAAAGCAAAAAAATCACTACAAAGCTTAAAGGCACTATCAACCCCACATGCGAAAGTTATTCGTCAGGGGGAGAAACAAGAGATTCTATCGACTGAGCTGACCATTGGGGATATTATTTTACTTGAAGCGGGAGATATTGTGAGCGCAGATGCACGACTATTAGAAGCGTATAGCTTACAAGTAAATGAAAGTGCGTTAACCGGGGAAGCGGTGAGTGTCGATAAAGGAACCGATCCGATTGTAACTGAGAATTGTGCCCTTGGGGATCAAACGAATATGGTCTTTTCAAGTGGATTAGTCACTTATGGACGTGGAGTCGCTGTGGTCACCAATATTGGGATGGAAACTGAGATTGGGAAAATTGCAAAGTTAATGAATGAAACAGAAGCCCGTAAAACACCGCTGCAACGAAATTTAGATGCATTTAGTCGTCGTTTATCATTTGTGATTATTGGGGTTTGTATTATTGTCTTTATTTTAAATATGATTCAAGGCGCATCAACGATTGATGCGATGATGTTTGCAGTGGCATTAGCGGTTGCAGCGATTCCAGAAGCTTTAGCGTCTATTGTGACCATCGTCTTAGCTATCGGAACACAAAAGATGGCGAAAGAAAATGCTATTATTAAAAATTTAAATAGTGTCGAAAGTTTAGGATGTGTATCGATTATTTGTTCTGATAAAACGGGAACATTAACACAAAACAAAATGGTGGCCCAGCAACTATATATTAGTGATGAATTAATTCATTGGGATCAACTTCATCCTAATCAGGATCCGGATCGATTACTGATGCTTGCTTGTGGATTATGTAATGATTCAACAACGACCACCCAGCAGCGTATTGGAGATCCAACCGAGTTAGCACTCGTTGATTTATTAGAAAAATATCAAATAGATGAGATGGATCTTCGTAACAAATATAACCGTTTAAGTGAGTTACCTTTCGATTCACAGCGCAAGTTAATGAGTACGCTCCAAATGATTGACGGTCAATCTACTATGCTCATCAAAGGGGCTCCTGATGAATTGTTGGCGCGTTGTCATCAAGTCTTTACTGTTGATGGCATTCGTCCACTTTCAAGTACTGACCAACAAGTCTATCAAGAAATCAACCAACAGTTTGCAAAGCAAGGGTTGCGCGTCTTAGGCTTCGCCTATAAGAAAGTCGATAAAGACGAGTTGGAGATGAACGACGAGCATGACTTAGTATTATTAGGACTCATCTCATTGATGGATCCACCTCGAATTGAGAGCAAAGAGGCAGTCGCAGATTGTAAACAGGCTGGAATCAAGCCAATCATGATTACAGGAGATCATAAAGTAACAGCCAAAAGTATCGCAGCGCAAATTGGGATTTATGAAGATGGCGATTTCGTCTTAGATGGAAATGAACTGGATCAATTATCAGATGTCGAGTTAAAACAAAAATTACCTCATATTTCGGTCTATGCGCGTGTCGCACCAGCCCATAAAATTCGTATTGTTAAAGCGTGGCAAGACTTAGGTCATATCGTTGCAATGACAGGAGATGGCGTAAACGATGCGCCAGCTTTAAAAAGTGCGGATATCGGAATTGCGATGGGAATTACGGGAACGGAAGTTTCAAAAGATGCAGCTTCGATGATTTTAACGGATGATAACTTCGCCACAATTGTGAAGGCTGTCATGACCGGACGTAATGTCTATGCGAATATTAAAAATACGATCACCTATTTATTATCAGGAAATTTTTCAGGAATTTTATGTGTGCTCTTTGCTTCGATTTTTATGTTACCTGTGCCGTTTTATTCCGTGCACTTACTATTCATCAATTTAGTGACCGATAGTTTACCAGCGATTGCAATCGGGATGGAAAAATCAACACGAAACTTATTACAGGAAAAACCGCGTGATGCTCGTGAATCGATTTTAGATACAATAACAATGAAAAGAATTGCAACAGAAGGGGTACTAATTGCAATTGTGACGATGATTGCATACTTTATTGGACTTGAAGAAAGTCATGGATTAGCAGCGACTTTAGCGTTTGCGACGCTTTGTTTATCTCGCCTATTCCATGGATTCAACTGTCGTAGTAAAGAATTTATCTTTAATGTTGGATTATTCTCAAATATGTACAGTATTGGGGCTTTTGTTATTGGATTTATCTTATTAAACTCAATTTTACTGTTACCACAGTTAAACTCACTCTTCATGGTGACAGACATTACATTGAATCAATTAGGAATTATCTATCTATTAGGATTCATCCCAACGCTGATTATCCAAATGAATCGATGGATGAAAACTAATAAAGAATGATTATTTACAAAGTGAAAGATGAATGATAAAAGACAGCCACGCATATACTATTAGTAGCGTGATAGGCAAGTATGACAAAACCGTTCATCAACAAAAAAGGAAGTAATCAGCTAGACTACTTCCTTTTTAAGTTTTGAATATAAGAGTTTCTAGAGCATATTTATAAATGATTCAATATATGTTTACTTGATGGAAAGGGAAAAGATGATTATGGAATTGTTAGAAATGATTGCAATAGGATATCACACGTTTTTATATGTGCCTGTACTGTTAACAGCATCTTATATTTGTACATTTTTCTATCGTTTAATGATAAGGGATCGGGATTGGACGTACGATGTTGGGAAGATTTTTTTAGGCATTATTTCAGTCGTATCGATTCAAATTGTTAAGATGGTCGTTCTTCATTTAGGTGGCACAGTGTTGATGAAGCAATCACTATTATTTTTTCAAACCTTAATTGCTATTGAATTTTTACTTCAAATGACTAGATATTCAATTACACCTAATCTTTTAAAGTCAAAGCTAAGGACCTTATGTTTTATTCCGATGTTATTTTTTGTTTCTGTCACAGTTGATTTCATAATGACTATTTTTTTATTAAAATAACCAAAAGCAAGTTGTCCTAATGATAACTTGCTTTTTGAATTTATTTATCTAAGGACAAAGGTTCAGCCACCTCAAAAGAAACAAATAGTCGACCTTGGAATTGTAATAATCCTTCATCCCCTTCAACAATATATCCGAACTTATTTCTTGGAACTTTTAGTTCCATACGTTGTCCAGTAATAAACTCAAACGTCACATAATAAGTGGTTGATGTTGAATGATGAATGTGCCCATCATGGTTATGATGATGGTGATTAACGTTGGTTCGTTTTGCCACAACCTTCACTCGTTCGGTTTGAATCGGTTTATTTTTATCCTGTGCGTATTGAACAATGCTGTAAATAATCATTCCAATAATAATACAAAAGATTGTAATAAAGAAAATTGGAAATAGACTACTCATTAATGAGAATCCATCAAATCCATTGTAATAACCCATATAACCCCTCCTTATCCTTATATTACTAGTATAATATATCATCGTTAATAAATACTATAGTTTTTATTTGATTATAGTGAAAGGTGAGGTTGCTGTCGTTTTGCTCACAGATAATATCTAACAGAGGAGTTGTTTTTGTCATATTGTCGAGATTTTGTTGAATATAATGTGATAAGGATTTATTTGCAAAAAGGAGGAGTTGTGATGACATCTGAGGAAAAAGAAGCTCGGTTTGAAACCTTATCACTCAGTTTGAAAAAGCGAGATATTTTTAAGGCTCGTGAGTTATTAACTGAAAACTTAAACATATACGAAGATGATAAAGACTTTTTAAATGATTGTTACCATTTAGCTTTAACGGATTCCCTCGTTTTTCAAAAACATAATGATGAAATGTTAGATTACACACCAGCTCACTGGAGCGAAGATATGTATCCTAATTTACTGACTGATTTGAAAAAGAATTTCTCGCGTAAAAGATATCATTTAGCCATGGAGTTAGCTTTATACTTTTATGAACAAAAGCATCAACAAGAAGAAGAGGAAAATGAAGAAGAATTAGAGATTGAACTTAAACCAAAGAAAAAGAAAAAACCTAAAAAGCCCAAACGCGTCATACCACTTGAACAAAAATATACACTCACTGGAATTGGTACGACGAGCCTTTTGTTAATTGCAATGATCATCCAATTGTTGATGAGTGGAGAATAATTTCTTTTAATAGAAATGCTAGCAGCACTTTAATTAATGACTCATATTTTAAACAGTACGGGGTTCCTTATAGTAAGCGAATCAGCGTAGATTGTTTAAGGTGGTCATTAATTTTGTGTTGCTTTTTTTAGAGAGCAAAACAGTGAAAACAACATGAATCGAATGCGGTTTAAAATTTATTCACTATTAGTAATAAAGTTTGATGAGATAGTTAGTAGTAAAACTTTTTAAGTGTACAATCGATATAAAGTTATTGGGGAAGTTTAATTTAAGAATTTTTTAAGGAAAAGGGGTTAAACTTAAGTCTATCTATTTTATTCCACGAATAAAATAAGAAGTGAAAATTCGGTTGGGACATATGGACTCCCATTTATTTCTCATTGTTTAGCTTCATTTTTCATGATAAAAATAGAGTAGAAATACGTATTAAAAATCACTATCATTAAAGTAATATATGAGCCCAGATAAGTTTTTACATGGTAAAAATTAAAGCCCTGACAGAGGAGGATACATTTCGATTGGAAATGGCAGGGGGACTATAGGTTGTCTTAGTACTAAAGTATTTTTATAACTAAGACTGATTCTAACAATGCCAAAAACATTTTAGTTTATATGCAGATTGAGTTTTAATATAGGGAGGGATTCAAATGCTTAATCAGGAGAGAACGAAGCGGTTGCTACGAACTAATTGGTATTATAGTGTTTGGATTATCTATTCCTTTGTATTAACCTTTATCATGCAATGGGTTCAATTAGGATCATTGCCTAATGTTTTGCAATTTATACACGAAAGTACCTTTTATTTTGTAGTTAATTTTGGTATCGTACTGGCCAGTATGAGCCTTGTTTTATTAGTTAAACAAAAAGTTTTTATGTTTTCTTTAATTACATTTTTGTGGAGTTTTTTATCACTAGCAAACGCTATTGTGGCTCATTTCCGTGGAACGCCACTGATGTTTTCAGACGTCTTTCTTATTAAAGAGGCAGTCAAGTTAGTCGATTTATATTTTACACCGGCTACGATGATTACTTTTATAAGCCTACTTGTTATATTAATGATTGTCATCGGCTTCTTATGGAAGATTAAGTCTCCTGTCAAAAAGATAGACTACGTTCTGTGTGGAGTTATTTTTTCATGTACTACATTAGGACTGTACACAGTCGAGCAAAATGATTGGATGGCGCCGATTAAGTCAAACTATATGAAAAGTTATCAAACGTATGGATTTTCATATTCAATCTTAAATTCGATTTATCCTTATTTAGGGTCAAATCAACTAGTTTATGATGAAAATATAGATGAGATTATGAACGCAATGTCTTTACCAGTAGCAGCACAGATGCATTCAACTATCGACTCTGATTCTCCGTACAATTTAATTGTCGTTCAGTTAGAGTCGTTTATGGATCCGTTATTAATTCAAGGGGCTGAGTATAGTGAAGATCCGATTGCGACGTTCCGTGCATTGACGGAATATTCACCCAATGGCTATATCACAGTTCCGACATTTGGAGCGGGAACAGTCATGACCGAGTTTGAAGTGTTAACATCGATTTCCATGTCCGCTTTAAAACCAGGAGAAATTCCATACGATCAACTACTTTGTACAACACCTGTTCAATCGCTAGCGACAATTTTCAACGCTAAAGATTATCAAACGACATTTTTACATAACTATGAAGGGAATTTTTATAACCGTCATTTAGCGATTCGAAACTTAGGTTTTGATGTGTATGTTCCACTTGAATATATGGCAGGTGATCATGGCGTTCATCAAATTGATAAAACAGATGATGGACTATTATTTGATTATGTCATTCAAGTGTTAGAACAAAGTGAGGAAGCAGATTTCATTTATGCCGTAACAGCTGGAACGCATCAACCGTATAGTCTTACTGATGGAAATGATGCGGAAATTATCGTAAGTGGTGACTTAAGTGAAGAATATCGTCTACCATTACAGGACTATGTTAACCGTATGCATAGCCTAGATGAACAAATTAACCGTATCGTAAATTATGTAAATAACTCAGAAGAACCAACACTACTTGTCTTCTTCTCAGATCATTTACCAAACTTGTCAGCTGTTACTGATGAAAGTACATATGATGTGGATTTATATCAAACACCCTATTTAATTTATAGTAATGCAGCGTTAGAGCCTGTTCTACCTTATGAAAACATGACCTCTTATCAATTAGGAGCATATGCCCTTAATTTATTAGGAATTGATTCAGGCGCGATGCACAAGATTCATGACATCTATGCAGATTCTGATGATTACCAAAACATCCTAGATACCGTGCAAAAAGATTTACTATACGGTGAAGGCCGCTTTTATGAAAACCAATTGCTTCCATCTAGTTCAAATCTCTTCTTTGGATTAGGAGAGCTTAGCATTGAATCAGTAGAGCAAACTGGCAATGTGTTATCAATTCACGGTAATGACTTCTCTTCAGAAAGTCGTGTTTATTTAGATGGAGAGGCTTTGAGTACAACCTTTGTCTCACCACAACTATTGCAAGTAGTGGCACCAAGCCAAACATATCAAACCATTGAAATCAAACAACATAGCGGTGTAAATCAAGCAATTGGACAAGGGATTCAGATAACAATATCGCAATTAAATTAGATTTAAGGGATTAGCGTCGTATTTGATAAAAAGAAAATTATTAAAATAATTTAAATGGATAGTATAGAGATACAATATTAAATAATTAAAGGGCTGTAATGTGTTTTTAACATTCAGCCCTTTTTATATAATCATTCCACTTATAGGATTAATGTTTTTTAAGACTTTTAATGACAAATATAAACAATATACTTTATAATAAAAAAAGGTATATCTATATAAGGGAGAGATGAAAGTGAAAAAGCACCCTAAATATTTGAGAGTGATAAATGCTTTAATATGTATGTGCATATTAATATCTCATTTACAGGACTTAGTTATTGTGGCAAATGCCTCAATAATAGATTCAAGTAGCTCTACTTTAACAGAGATTAGTGATGGGGGATTGAATGAAAGTACTGAAGAGAGTGAAGATTCGTTCAATACAGTGGAAAATAATGAATCTAATAGTACCTTTATTGAAGAAGAAAGTAATGAGGAGGAATTACCTTCTCAAGAAGCTATTGATATTGATGATGTATCAATAAATGATGAGATTGACTTAGAGATAGAACAAGAAGAAACTGAGTCTATTGCTGCACAGTCAATCAATTTAGTTTCAGAAGATACTGAAAGTCGAAGTGCAGGATCAGGACTTGTACAATTTAAAGTAGAGGGAACTACAACATGTGGCTACAACCATAATCTTTATCCAAATAGAGGGAAGAGTGAACATGCAACGTATATTAACTCTTGCTATGTTAACGACGCACTATATTTAGGAGAAGATGCCGATTATTATTATATTTATATTTCAGGTTATGAAGGAAAAGTTCTTAAAGAAGAACGACAAGGAAATGTTCGCATCATAGCAGAATATATTCCTGCTAATCCAGTAAGAACTGCATCTTTAGGATTAGAAGAAGCTGAAGTATTAGATGTACCTTATCTAAATTATGCTGATCAAACATTAAATGAAAAGGAAAAAGCAATTAGTTTAGCTTCAACGGGGACAGTTCAATCACCGTCATATTATGCAAATGAAGGTGGAACGTTAGTTCATTACATTACAAAAAATGTAACAATAGATAGAAATTATTCAAAGATTATTGTTGGTTTAGCACCTGAATGGATGCAACAAGGTTATAAATATTATAGTTATGATGGAATATATTTCTATAATAGTTGGCAAAATATCCGAGTGAATGGTAATGGTGCTATTAATGAGAATAGTCCATTTTATAATTATTATCAGTATCTTTCATTACGCTCTAGCTCTAATTATAATGCCCAAACACTCGATAATTATACAAACAGTAATGGTGGATCTGGAGGTAAATTAGTTAATACCGGACAATATTTTAATGCAGTTCGAAATAAATATGGAGTTAATGGAACACTTCAGTATGTGATGGGGATTCATGAAAGTGGATGGGGAAAAAGTAGCATTGCAATGAATAAAAATAATTTATTCGGAATTAATGCAACAGATTCAAATCCAGGTCAAGATGCAAATCATTTTAACTCAGTAGAAGACTGTATTTACACACATGCACAGCGTTATATTTCATGGGGGTATACAGATCCTATTGATGACTGGCGTTATTTTGGAGCTCATGTTGGAAATAAAGGTAGCGGGATGAACGTTAAGTATGCATCTGATCCATTTTGGGGAGAAAAGATTGCTGGATGGTATTATCGCCTAGATCAAGCAAACGGAATGAAAGATTATAACTCATATATTATTGGAGTTAAAACTGCTAATAAAGTAGTCAATGTATATTCTTCAAACAACACGTCATCTAAAGTGTTATATCAAACTAAAAATAAGAAAAGTAATCTGAAAATTGCTGATTATCCATTTTTAATTGTAGGAGAAGAAGGTGGATTTTACAAGGTGCAAACAGATACACCAATTGTAAATGACAACCCATCTTATAGCGCAACTTATAATTGGGATAATTCGAAAGGTTATATTTCTAAAGAAAGTATTAACTATACTAGTAAATCACTAAATGGTTGGATTATTGATCAAGGACATAAATACTATTATGAAAATGGAAAAAAAGTCACAGGCTGGTTACAATTAAATAATAAGTGGTATTACTTAAATGCTGAGGGGATAATGCAAACTGGTTGGCTGCAATTAGATAATAAGAAATATTATTTAAATGCTGAAGGTATCATGCAAACTGGATGGTTACAATTAAATAATAAATGGTATTATTTCTATGAAAGTGGAAGTATGGCAAAAGGTTGGGTTGAGCGACCAGATGGATGGTATTACACAAACAATGAAGGTATCATGCAGACTGGCTGGATTAATATATCAGGAAAAACATATTATTTGACGTCAACTGGTAAAATGCATAGTGGATGGCTACAACAAGGTAGTGAGTGGTATTTCTTCTACGAAAGTGGAAGTATGGTTAAAGGTTGGGTTGAGCGACCAGATGGATGGTATTACACAAACAATGAAGGTATCATGCAGACTGGCTGGCAAACTATCAATGGTAAGAAATATTACTTCTATTCTTCTGGATTAATGGCTACTAATACAGTCATTAATGGCTATAAAATTGGTGCAGATGGAGCAGTAATTTAAAATTTAATTAATAGAAAAGAGGATGATGGTAAAGTAAATTTATCATCATCCTCTAATATGCTAAAAGATGATGATTGAAAAGTATTAATAAGCTAAAATCAATTTATTAATACTTTTCATATTTTTTTATATAATAAGCGCATCATAAAGAGGTTAAAGAAGAAAAATATTTGCTATTAAGAATGATAGTATTTTTATAATAATTCTTTGTATCACTTTTATGATTATTTTTAAAAAGGATATGAAAAGTATTAGAAAACTAGGAAGGTGTGAGGGTTATGAGTATCTTTGATATAAGTATTATTATTCCTGTTTACAACACAGGAAAGTTAGTGGAAAAATGTTTATTACCTTTGTTGAAACTGGATGATGATTCACTGGAGGTTATTTGTGTAAATGATGGATCTAAGGATGATTCATTAGAAATATTAAGAGAGATTAATGAGCAATTTCCAAAGATGAAAATCATAAATAAAGAAAATGGTGGCTTATCAAGTGCCCGTAATTGTGGATTAGAGGTGGCAACAGGAAAATATATATTCTTTCTTGATAGTGATGATTGGCTAGATATTGAGTCGTTTTTGAGTCTAAAAGATTATTGTAAGGGTGATTATGATATTATTCATGGAAATTTTGATTACACGTATGAAGATCAAGATCCTATTAAGAATAAACCGCAGTATGAAGTAGAGGGGATAAGTGGTCAAGAGTTTTTAAGTAAGGCACTATTAACTAATCAGTTCTCTATACCTGTTTGGATTAACTTGTATAAAAGAAGCTTTTTACAGGATAATGAATTAAAATTCATGGAAGGTATTTTACACGAGGATGAAGAGTTTAATATGAAGGCTTTTCCGTTAGCCAATAGCATTATAAGTAAAAATATTTACTTCTATGAATATTTCCAGCGTCCAAATTCAATTACAAATAATGCCAATAACAGTGAAAAAAGATTTCTTGATATTTTAAAAATTTCAGATGAAATTCATTCATATAGTAGGCTGCATCAATTCAATTCATCATTTATGAAAGTAATAGATACTTATATGGCACTTGTTATTATTTCAGGTTATATTCGAATTCAAGATAAAACAATAGCGAATAAATATTATTCGAAAGTCAAATCAATGAAATTATATCAATTAATCACACCATTTAAATTAGAATTTCAAGTACTTAGAATAATGTTAAAATATTGTCCTAAATTGTTCTTTACTTTATATCGATTATATTTTGACTTAACTAGTAAAAAGATATAGGAAGTTTAGCATTGTTTAAAAAATGTAGTAAGGGAGAGAAAAGTGATGAAGCTTTTATTAGTTATCATTCTATTCTTAGTATATTTCCACTATATAGGGAATTATATTTATCAAGTTTTTAATAAATATTTATATTGGAATAAATTTAAGTTTCCAATTGGTTTTATAACGACGATTGGGATGATTCAGCTTGTTTCATTCCCGATGACTTATCTTCATGTTTCCATGAAGGTAGCAAGTATGGTTTATTTGTTTATTTTGGCAACACTGTTCTTATTGGCAACTATTTATTTTATTTGGAAGAGAATTCATCATTCCTATTTATCTTCAGAAAAGAATTTAAGAGAACATTTATTTTTGGGGTTAATTGTAATAGGATTTAGTGGTTTACATCTTGCTTTAACGTTTTTCACAAATTCATTAAATGTTGCGTCTTCTGATCAGAGTTTTTATATTACATGGATTGAAAATAATGTAAATGCTGATCAAATTAATATGATTACGCCTTTAACAGGGGTTATTAGCCCGCTACATTTATTTTATAATTTCCAATCATACTTTGTTTTCTTAAGTTTTATTAGTCAATTATTCGCGCTACCGAGTATTCTTATTTCAGTTTGGGCTGCCCCAGTTATTTTGTTAACTTTTATTGCAACGAGTATTTTAAATGCATGTAGTTATTTTAAAATTAAACATAAAGGTTTAATTTTTTGTTTCTTTGTAATAGCGTTTATATTTAACTTTTGGCCAATTGAAAGCCTAGCAAAGTATAATATGTATATTGGACATTTAAGAAGTTATATCTTTATCTTTATTATTATTTTGTACTACGAGTTATTTAACAAAAATAAATTAAGCTATGTTTTTACCAATTTAGTTTGGTTGGCAGCAATTGCGGTACAATCAACTGCCTTATTTAATGGGTATCTTTTCATTGCAGCTCTAATTTTATATGATCTCTTTATCGCTAAGAAAAAACTGATTTTTGAATTATTCAAAAGCTCACTAGCTTTACATTTATATTTATTCTTCTTCTTAAGATATTCATGGCACTATAAAATATCAACTGCTGGTTTAATATTAGTCTTAATTGGACTTTTAATGGATAAAGTTCCAGTGATAAAAGAAAAAATTATTACATGGATTTATCATGATAATATGAAAAAGGCGGTTATTTGGGGATATGGAGCATTGGTTTTACTAGTATTAATTATTACAAATTATCGTTATATAAATCCACCAATTAGTAGTAGTTATTTCGTTGAATATTTATCAGACTATTATTTTAATAATACTTATTATAGCTTAATGCCGTTCTCTTTATTAAATACAACATTAAAATTAATTTTCTTAGGCTTAAATATCTATTTAATAACGAAAGTTAAAACATTAAAAGATCCGATGAAGTTCTTTATTCAACTACAAATTATCTTTTTCATCTTCTTTTATAATCCATTAGTAGCACCATTTATTAGTACTTTTATAACAGGATCGGTATTCTTCCGTCTAAGAGATGTTATATATTTTGTCCCGTTTACTATTGTATGTTTCTTATATGCAATGGAACATTTTAAATATGGAAAAAAATTTATTGTAGGTGTAACAATACTAGGTGGTCTCTTAGGAATTATAAATATCTATGAATATTTAACGTTCTCTTATAATAAAATACCGGATCCAATGAACTATGAGTATGCTTATAGATTACCAAGAGATACAGTGAAAGTTGCTCAATTTTTAGATGAGTATATTACAAATGAATCATCAGTTGATGATGAGAAGGTAAATAGACCACTAGTTTATAGTATGAATCGTCAAATAAATTATTTTTCACATAGTTATGAAATGTTTTATACTATTCATGAAGAGCGAAATTTAAAAAATATAAATATGGAAGAAAGCTTAAAAGCGTTAGATAAGTATGCATTAGAAGAGTTAGTTGTTAACTCTGAAAACTATAAAGATGAGCTTTATAGATACGGTTGGATGCTCTTAAAGCATAATATCGATTTTATTGTTTTAGATAATAGTGTTTCAAAGAGTATTAAAACTATGACAACTCAGTACTATGATAAAATTTATAATAATGATACATTTAGTGTTTATGAGTTAAAGAAAAGACGATAGATTTTAATTAAAGGAGAAAAGAATGTACGATGTAAGTGTAATTATTCCAGTCTATAATTCAAGTAAATATTTAAGAAAATGTCTAGATTCAATTGTTTTTCAAACATTAGAGAATATTGAAGCTATCATTATTGACGATGGTTCAACAGATAACTCATTACAGATTGCTAAAGAATATGAACAAAACTATCCGCATAAAGTGAAGGTGTATAGTGTCCCGAATGGGGGGCAGGGGATTGCACGTAACTTTGGTGTCACAAAATCAAGCGGAGAGTTTATAGCGTTTGTGGATTCAGATGATTATGTTGATTTAAAGATGTATGAGACATTAGTGACTTATGCTAGAAACCATCAATCAGATTTAGTTATTTGTCCGTATAGCCGTGTGGATGAAGCAGGAAATTTACTACATACTGAGATGCAAAATGTTGAACATTCAGTGACTAGTATGAATAGTGGACCAACAAATAAATTATTTAGAAGAGATATATGGGTCAATAATTCTGTAAGATTCTCAGAAAATTTATGGTATGAAGATTTAGAGGCAACATTAAAGTATGTTTTCAATTGCGAGACAATTGGCTGGATTGATGAAATGCCGTTATATTATTATGTCCAACGTTCTAATTCCTCAATTAATTTATATGATGAGCGAGTTAATGATATTTTTAAAGTTATTGATAATGTATATGAATATGTCAAGGAAAAAAACTTATTAGAGAGTCATTACCAAGAAATCGAGTATCATTGTATTATGCATTTAGTTTTCGGTCATTTATCAAGATGTGTTGGGGAGAAGAGCTGGATCAAAGTTAACGGATACATTAAACAAACGAAAGCATATTTACAGGAAAAATTTCCAACTTACTATAAAAATAAATACTTTAAATGGGAGAATATTAAAGATCAATCTCTTTTCATGAAAGTATTAAAAGTAGTTGGATTACGTTTATTCTACTTTAATTTATTTGATAGTATTTTACTAGTCTATCGAGTGAAAATGAAGTTTAATAAAAATATTAAGAGATGGTAATTCAGCCGTTAAATTTGAGAGGTGCAACAATGGAAAATGAAGAGTTAAGAAAATTGCAACTTTATCAATTAGATATTTTAAAAGAAGTCGATCGTATTTGTCAGAAACATCATATAAAATACTATATTTCTTGGGGAAGTTTGCTTGGAGCTGTTAGGCATAAAGGGTTTATTCCATGGGATGACGATATCGATATCTCATTATTTTGGGATGATTATGTTAAATTTATGGAAGTATGTCAGGAAGAGTTAGATGAACGCTTTTTTCTACAAAATCCAGAAACAGATTCAGGATACTTTAGACCATGGGCTAAAGTTCGTATTAATGATACAACTTCTATGGATAAAGAGTTAGATTTTGTAAAAATGCATTGGGGAATCTGTATTGATGTATTCCCAATTATCTCGATTCCAACAAAAAAAAGTAAGCAGCATTATCAAAAAGTGTTAATTATTTTATATCAAATCATGTGCTTTGAGCCATTAATTAGATCAATGGTAAAAGATAATAAAAGTTTAAAAGGTTATTTACGTGCGTGCTTATATATTCCGTATATTGGATTTTCTATTATTCCATCTAAATTAAAGAGAGCAGTGAAAAAAAGGATACTTCAGAAAATTATTGACTTACAAGAAAAAAAATCTCCTCTTTGTGGAGAGGCCTTAAGTATGAATTATGAAAAATCTATTGTTCCAACACAGATGTATGGGGAACCTGTTCGAGTTGAATTTGAAGGTCAGGAATTTAATGCACCGGAAAAGTATATTGATTACTTAACAAACTTTTATGGAGATTTTATGAAGTTACCGAAGGAATCAGAACGAACAGGACATGGAGATACGATTATTAGTTTTGAGTATCAAGCGAATAAATAGTCGAAAAGGTGTGAGATTAATGCCACACCTTTTTGATTGTTGAATAATTTGTAATATCGCTAATAGGCATTTACTATGTTATCGATTGATGTTAAAATTTTGTAATATACTGTTGAACAAAAGAAGGTGAAGAAGAATGAGTCCTATCAAATATATTGGTATTTTTGATTCCCCCTACTGCTTATTAATATATTTATTAAACTTTACAAATCAGGTGGATGAAACTTACTTTTTTATTTCAGATGGAATCAACCCGAGTATTACAAAAAACTTACCAAAAAACTTTCATGTGATGAGTAATCAAAAGTTAAAGAAGAAATCTTATTTGTTAAGAAAATTAAGTGAGTTAGGTGCGGTTTTAGCTTTGAATCGAATACTTGGTAAAGCGATTAAGCCCTATAAAAAGGAGATAGTTCAAGCTTTTGGCCAGGATCATATCCCAGGAGGTAATTATTTTGTTTCCCATTATCCTTTTACATTGCTTGAAGATGGATTGGCTAATTATACAGAAATTAAAGATTGGACAAATCTTAGTTTATTTTATCGTATTTTATATAAAGTTTTTGGAATTCGCCAGACCTTTGGTTTAGATGATAATGTAAAAGATATTTATTTAACAGGATTAGCAGAAATTCCAAGTTGCATTAAAGATAAAGTGCACCTTATTAATTTAAAGGATTTATGGCGTAATAAGTCATTGTCTGAAAAAGAAAAAATCTTGAACATTTTTAACTTCAATTTAGAAAAAATAGAGGAAATGAAAGATTATCAATACTTATTACTCACTCAACCATTATCTGAGGACTGTTTAATGACTGAAGAAGAGAAGGTTAATCTTTATAAAGAAATTGTTAAAGACATGGATGAAGACTTATTATTAATTAAAGTTCATCCACGCGAGGTCACAGATTATAAAAAACATTTTCCAAAGAGTTATGTGCTATCAGAACCGTTCCCAGCTGAGTTGCTACGTTTTAATGAGATTCAATTTAAAAAAGTGATTACGTTATTTTCAACAGCAGCTAATGATTACTTAGATTCAGAAAGTGAACTAGTATTTGTCGGAACTGAGTGCCATCCAGCCTTAGTCAATCAATTTGGAATTATCCGCTATAATAAGAGGATGAATAAACTAGAGAAAATAGGATGAAATTATGAAAGATAACTTTATAAAATCAAGTGCCATTTATTTTATAGGAACACTATTACTGAGAGGAATTTCCTTTTTTACACTTCCGATTTATACAAGGTTGATGCTTCCAGAAGATTATGGATTATATTCATTATTTACGGCAAGTTTATCAATTGTCACTATTTTTATTGGACTACAAATTCAGGGAACGGTCAATTTAAGTTATAATAGTCGAAGTGAAGAAGAATTCGAATCATATGTCGCTAATATATCAATTTTTCCGTTTATTATTTTACTTTTATGCTTAGGAGCTTTAGTAATCATCCCAAGTTTGATTAATGTCTTACAAGTGCCATCTTTAATGTATGGTGTAATGATGTTAGTTCAAGCATTTATTGGAGTTGTTGTGAGCATTTACACTTCCGAGTTAATTATTAAGAAACAACCGAAGAAGCATTTATGCTTCTCTTTAGTATTCACCTTATTAACTGTTCTATTATCAGTTAGCTTTGTGTTAATGATGAGAAATCAGTCGTATTTCGCGATGGTGATGGCGAGTACATTAGCTAACACTATTGTTTTTAGTTATATTTTTATAAAATATGTTAAGAGAGTTAATGTTAAATCTTTAAAGCAGGATTGGTTACATGGTCTAAAGCTATCACTACCATTAATCTTTCATGTTTTATCTCATCAGGTGTTAAATGTGGCTGATCGTTTTATGCTAGCTTACTTCAAAACAGATATTGATGTTGCTATTTATAGCGTAATATATAGTGTAGGAGCGATTGTTCAGATGATTTGGACGTCAATTAATAATGCATGGGTTCCATGGTATTTCGATCATTTAAGAGAAAAATGCTATGATTTAATTAAGGTTTATGCTAAACAGTACATTATCTTCTTTTCCGTTGGAACGACCTTATTCTTACTAGCGTCTCCTGAAATAACACTAGTTTTAGGAGGTAAGCAATATGAAAGTGGAATTTATTCTGTTCCATTAATTGTACTTGCTTATTTCTTTGTTTTTCTTTACGGGTTTTATGTTAATTATGAGTTTGCAAAAGAGAAGACAACCATTATTCCCATTGCTACTTTACTAGCGGCGATCGTAAATATTGTCTTAAATATTTATATTATTCCGAAGTACGGCATTATAGGTGCTTCATTTACAACAGCTGTTTCATACTTCTTAATGCTAATGTTCCACTATATTGTCGTTGTAAAAGGAATGAAGCATCGAGATTTTCCAGATTATTATATGTGGATAAGTATAGTCGCTATCTTCATAAGTATGTTAGTGACTTATTTAGCTATTCATCATTTTATTATTCGATGCATCTTGTGTATTAGTATTATTATAGTATATTCACTGTATTTGTATTATTTTGTCATGAAAAGAAATCAACTTAAATTAATGAAAAAATAGGTGAAAAATATGAAATCAAATAAAAAATTCCTCGCTTTGATTCCAGCCCGTGCAGGTAGTAAAGGGATTAAAGATAAAAATATTATCGATTTAAAAGGAAAACCACTAATTGCATACTCAATCGATGCTGCTTTAAAATCAAAGTATATTGATCGCGTCGTTGTTTCAACAGATGGAGAAGAAATTGCAGCAGTAGCGAAGGAGTGGGGAGCAGATGTTCCATTTTTAAGACCTGATTACTTAGCATCAGATACTGCAAAAACGATTGATGCCGTATTGCACTGTATTGAAGCATTAAAAAAAGCAGGAGATTCTTATGACTATCTTGTTTTATTACAACCAACACAACCATTACGAAAGCCATTCCATATTGATGAAGCAATTGAGAAAATGTTAGAGTTAGAAGCTGAGTCATTAGTTAGTGTTTCAAAGGTTAAAGAGCATCCAGTATTAATTCGTACAATTGGTGAAGATGGAAAACTTCAAAATTTATTAAATTGTTCAAGTACGGTTCGTCGTCAAGATTTCCCTGATTTTTATCGAGTAAATGGAGCAATTTATATTAATAAAATTGATGAAAATTTAAATGAAACAACAAGTTTAAATGATAATATCATTCCATATGAAATGGCACATGAATATGATGTTGATATTGATGAATTATTAGATTTAAAAATTGCAGAATTAATGTTAGAAGATAACTAGGAGGAAATTTAATGCGCGGTTTTACAATGATTGACTTAGCAATTGTCATCATTTATTTAGCTGCAGTTTTATTTGCAGGAATGTATTTTTCTAAGAAAAAGATGACAGGAAAGGAATACTTTAAAGGAGATGGAACGATTCCGTGGTGGGTGACATCAGTTTCAATCTTTGCTACCTTACTAAGTCCAATTTCTTTTTTATCAATTGCCGGAAACTCTTATAATGGAACTTGGGTATTATGGTTTGCTCAATTAGGAATTTTCATTGCTGTTCCACTAACCATCCGATTATTTTTACCCGTGTATAGTAAGCTAAAGATTGATACGGCTTATCATTATTTAGAACTTCGTTATAAAAGTAAAGGGCTTCGAGTACTAGGAGCTTTATTATTCATTATTTATCAAATCGGGCGTATGTCAATTATTATGTACCTACCTTCAGTTGTATTAGCTCCTTTAGTTGGGATTAATATTAATGTTTTAATTATCATTATGGGAATTATTGCAATTGTTTACTCATATGGTGGTGGATTAAAATCAGTATTATGGACAGACTTTATTCAAGGATTAGTATTAATTGCAGGTGTTGTTTTCACGTTAATCTATTTAGTATTCTCAATTGATGGTGGAATAGGAACGATTTTTACGACATTACAAAATGGTAAATTTTTAGCTCCAAATGAAGTTGTTTTTGATCCGAATATTCTAAAATCAAGTGTCTTCATTATTTTAGTTGGAGCAGGAATTAATACGTTTTCTTCTTACATTTCAAGTCAAGATGTTGTTCAACGCTTTACAACAACAACAGATATTAAAGAATTACGCAAGATGACATTTGGAAATGGATTTTTATCAATCGGAACGACAACGGTTATTTATCTAATTGGGACAGCTTTATTTGTTTTTTATCATCAAAATCCACAATTATTACAAACAGCACATCAAGACCAAATTTTTGCATCGTTTATTGTTTATCAGTTACCGATTGGAGTTTCAGGAATTTTAATCGCTGCAATTTATGCTGCCTCTCAATCAACGTTATCAACGGGGTTAAATTCTGTGGCAACGAGTTGGGTTCTAGATATTCAAGATAGTTTTAATCGTCAAATCTCTGAAGAAAAACAAACAAAGATTGCAAAGTTAGTTTCACTTGGTGTTGGTATTATTGCGATTATTGTTTCAATGATTTTAGCGAATGGAGAAATTAAATCGGCATATGAATGGTTTAATAGTTTTATGGGATTAGTACTAGGAGTCTTAGCAGGAATCTTTGTGTTAGGAGTTATCACTAAAAAGGCGACAAGTATGGGAGCTTATGCAGGATTTTTTACATCTGCTATTATTGTCATTAATTTAAAATATAATCATCCAGAAGTTACATCATGGAGTTATGCAATTATTTCAATTGGAGTCTCATGTATTATTGGATACATTATTAGCTTAATTCATTTAGGTATAAAAAAGCAAAAATCAGAAAATTGTTAATAGACGGGTATAGGAGATGAATGGAATGAAAAACTATATGCAAATTGGAAATCGAAAAATTGGTGAAGATTATGCACCATTAGTTATTGCCGAGATTGGAATTAATCACGAAGGATCATTAAAAACAGCGTTTGAGATGGTAGATGCGGCTTATGCAGCTGGTGCGGAAGTAATTAAACATCAGACACATGTTGTTGAGGATGAAATGTCAAAAGCCGCAAAAGAAGTGATTCCAGGAAATACAGATGTTTCAATTTATGACGTCATGGCACGTTGTGCTTTAAATGAGGAAGATGAGATTAAATTAAAAGAATATGTTGAATCTAAAGGAATGATTTTCATCAGTACTCCATTTTCACGTGCAGCAGCGGAGCGGTTAGAGCGTATGGGGGTTCAAGCCTATAAAATTGGTTCAGGAGAATGTAATAATTATCCATTAATCGAGTTAATTGCCTCATACGGCAAACCAATTATTTTATCAACGGGAATGAATGATATTGAAAGTATCCGTAAATCAGTTGAAATCATGGAGAAACACGGGGTTAAATATTCGTTATTACATTGTACCAATCTTTATCCAACACCGGCTCATTTAGTTCGTTTAGGTGGAATGATTGAATTACAAAATGAATTCCCTAATGCCATCATTGGGTTATCTGATCATACGATAAACAACAACGCTTGTTTAGCAGCAGCAGCTTTAGGGGCATCAGTTTTAGAACGTCACTTTACAGATTCAAAAGACCGTCCAGGACCAGACATCATTTGCTCAATGGATCCAAAAGAATTAAAAGAACTCATTGATGGAAGTGCTCAAATCCAACAAATGCGTGGTGGAAAAAAAGAAGCAGCTAAAGAAGAACAAGTGACCATTGATTTTGCATTTGCCACAGTTGTAACAACAAAAGAGTTAAAAAAAGGTGATGTTTTAACTCATGATAACATTTGGGTAAAACGTCCAGGTACAGGTGAAATTAAAGCTGAACACTATGAATCATTAATGGGGCGTGTCATCAATAAAGATATCGAATGTGATGAGCATCTTTCATGGGCTGATTTGGAGGCGTAACAATGAAGAAGATACTTTTTTTAACAGGAACACGTGCTGATTATGGAAAATTAAAATCATTAATGAAAAGGGTTGAAAAAGATTCAAATTTTGAATTACACGTCTTTGTAACCGGAATGCATATGTTAAGTAAATATGGATCAACCTATCATGAAGTAGAAAAAGACGGATTCAAAAATATTTATAAATATATTAATCAAAAATCAAGTTCACATGACCAAATGGATATCTCACTTAGTAACACGATTACAGGATTGAGTAATTATTGTGATGAAGTGAAACCAGATTTAATCGTGGTTCATGGGGACCGTTTAGAAGCTTTAGCAGGAGCTATCGTTGGAGCCTTTAATAACATTAAAGTCATGCACATTGAAGGTGGAGAAGTATCAGGAACAATTGATGAATCCATTCGTCATGCAATTACAAAGATGGCTCACTTCCACTTGGTAGCAAATGATGAAGCGAAAAAACGTATTTTACAATTAGGAGAAAAAGAAGAATCAGTCTTTGTTTTTGGATCACCTGATTTAGATATTATGTATTCAGATACGCTGCCAAACATGGATGAAGTAAAAGACAAATACGAAATTCCATTTGAAAAATTTAGTATTTTAATGTATCATCCCGTCACAACGGAAGTGGAACGATTACCATCTAATATTAAAAATGTCGTCGATGCCGTCATTGAATCAGGTAGACAATATGTTGTGATTTATCCAAATAATGATCATGGAAGTGACGTCATTTTAAAAGAATACAGACGATTTGAAAATCATCCAAACTTCTTAGTTTATCCATCCATGCGTTTTGAATATTTCTTAACGTTACTAAAAAACTGTGACTTCATTATTGGGAATTCAAGCTCGGGAATTCGTGAAGCCTGTGTTTATGGAAAGATGGCGATTGATTTAGGATGCCGTCAAAGTGGGCGTTATAGTGAAGAGACAATCAATATTCTTCACTGTGACGAGGATACTTCTCAAATTTTAGCTTCTATTCAAACCGCGGTTCAAACTCATCCGGATTGCGCCTCATATTTTGGAGATGGAAAAAGCGATGAAAAGTTTATAGAAATTCTCAACGATTCAACGGTTTGGACAACCGAAATTCAAAAACGATTTAATGATATCGATTTTTAAAAAATAGACTTTGTGAGACGAAGATATTGAAGTTAAATTAGTCCATCTTTGATTTTAAAGAATTTCTGACTTATTTAATTCAATCATGGTTGATACAATCTTCTTTATTATCGATAACATTGTCTAATACAGATAAAAAAATATACTTGTAGAGAGTGAATGAATTATTATGTTGAATCCATTAGATTTATATAGAAATTTATTTTATACGCGTAGCGAACAATTGTTACGTGATGTAAGAATTCAAAGAAAATATTATGACTTAGCACTTAAATATAAGCATGTAAAACTATTAAATAAATTTTATACGGTCCTTTCTAATTTGAAAGGACGTGAAATCCAAATAAAATACGCATGTGAAATTGTAGGAAGTAGTGAATTAGGAAATATTATTTTTAGACATCCAACTGGAATCATTATTGGTGGAGGTGCTAAATTGGCTGACGGTGTTATTATTCATCAAAATGTTACATTTGGAGCTTTAAGATTTGATCCAGAAACTCGCCTAGGAATTCCATGTCAACAGATTGTTGGTAAAAATACGATTATTGGAGCTGGAGCTAAAATTTTAGGTGATGTTATTATCGGTGAAAATTGTACGATTGGTGCAAATGCTGTTGTTACAAAGGATGTACCATCTAATACCACTGTTGTAGGATACAATAAACATTTACTTATAAATAGTTAGTATTTATTTTTAAAAATTGTTTATAATATTTTAAATAATTGTTTAAAGTTAGGATACATTGTAAAAAAGCAGTAGTCTCAGGTGGAGACTACTGCTTTTTGTTTATTATTCTTTTGAATCAGTTTGGTCTTTATCTACTAATGCCATTTGATGAGTTAATTCTTTAATTTTCTCTTGTAATTGACTAACACGAATCGTTAATAAAAAGATCATGATAAACATAAAGAATATAACAATGAAGAAAATTGAATTAGCTGGAGATTCAAATCCAAGTAAATTAGAGATTACATATGTAATTTGTGGGAAAATACTACAGATGAAGAAGATACAAATTCCGATAATCCAGACGATGATATCATCAATACGCACATTAGATTTTCTTACTTTACGAATAATGTACCAGTAAGTGAAAATACAACCAATAATCAAGATAAGTTGTAATTGAAATTTAATTATTCCATTAAAAAGAAACACAGTAAATCACTACTTTCTAAAGTTTTGAATGAATAAAATGCTGATTAACATTCTCGACATATATTTAATACTATTTGTAATATTTAAATAACTTTCACCTGCGATACGCTCATCCATTTCAACGTGAACTTCTTTAATCACAGCACCTTTTTTTAGTTGGTAGGCAATTGTATCTGGCTCTGGTGGATAGTTCATATTAAAAGCAAATTCTTTAATTAATTTGTTACTGATGGCACGCATTCCACTGGTTGGATCTTTAACCTCAACCCCTGTTGTAAGTTTTGTTACAAAAGTGATAATTCGAGATCCAATCATACGGGCATTCCATGGTTTTTTTGAGTTAACAAAGCGAGAACCGATAACGATATCAGCTCCACTTTCAATCCCATGTACTAAATCTTCGATATATTCTGGGCGATGCTGTCCATCTCCATCATATTGAATGGCAATATCGTAATTATGATGATAAGCATATTTGTAACCTGCTTGAACAGCTCCCGCGAGACCTAAATTGACAGGCAAATCTATAAAGTTATAGTTATTCTTTTCACAGATGAATTTTGTATTATCTTTAGAACAATCATTAACAACAACATAATCATATTGCGGATAAGATGTAACAAGCATATTTACAACGCGTTCAATATTTTCCTCTTCGTTGTAAGCTGGTATAATGATTAACGTTTTCATCTCTACACTCCAATCTTCTCCTATTATATACATTTACTAATTTTATCATAGATAATAAGAAGCGACACTATTTTTTTCACATATCCCTTTTTTATCTTAAGTTTTTTCGTATTAATAAGATAATGTAGAATTTTACTTGTATTTAGTTATTTAATAGGATAAGATATCTTTTGTATAACGTTCAAAAAATGAACATAAAGGTTGTGAGTTAAATGAATGAAATTTTAATGAAGATTAATAAAAATCCGGGAATCAATCAACGGACATTAGCTAGTTTATGTCATTTATCACTTGGGAAAGTAAATGCTTTAATCGAAGATATTGAACAGAACGGATTCATTAAAAAAGAGATTAAGGGAAGAGAGCACCGTTATTTTATTACAGCAAAAGGATTACAATTTTTAGAGCAGCTGATTCGAAAATCAAAAGAAACAGTGATTGATTTACATATAGATGAGAATTCTAATTTAAATACAGCAGTCATTTTAGCAGCGGGTCGTAATCAACAATTTACTGAACCTATCTGCTTGCAATCGATTGGTGAAACAACATTAATTGAGCGAATGATTAATCAGTTAACATTTTTAGACATTGAAAAGATTATCGTTGTTGGGGGATATCACATTGATAAAATTCGTGAGGTTTTACCGGAACATGTATTAGTCGTATCAAATGAAGATTACAAATGGACAGGAACGATGGCTTCATTAGCTAAAGCAGAACCCTATCTTAATGAAGATTTTTTATTAATCGAAAGCGATATTGTTGTGGAGACGGCTGGGTTAAAAGAATTAATCGAGGATCCTAATCGAGACTCTGTCTTAATTACTGCCGAGAGTGGTTCAGGTGATGAGGCGTTTGTTGAAATTCGAAATCAGCGTTTATTTAAAATCTCTAAAGATATTGCTCAACTGAATCGAATTGACGGAGAGATGATTGGAATCAGTAAGTTATCGTATGAATATTTTTCTAAAATGATGGAGTTTTATCAGGACAACCAAAATCCATATTTAAATTATGAATATTTAATGTTAGATGTGGCTCATACGTATACATTAGGATATAACAAAGTTGATAGTTTGTTATGGCATGAAATTGATGATCAACGACATTTAGAATTGATTCAGTCAAAATTGATGAAACGAATTCATAAAAAAGAAAAAATGTTACATTTAGAATCTTTAAAGGAGCTTGTTAGTGAGTGTTTGAATGTCGACATTAAGCAAGTCAAACAGATTGCTGCTATTGGTGGGATGACGAATAAGAACTATAAAGTGATGATTGATGATCAAAACTATGTGTTACGTGTCCCTGGAAATGGAACAGAGAAAATGATTAGTCGTGTAGAGGAAATTAAAAATGCCGCTTTTGCTCATGAAATTGGAGTTGATGCGGATCTAATTTATTTTAATGAACAGACAGGAATTAAGATTTCAAAATTTATTGAGGATGCCCAAACCCTCAGTCCTGAAGGAGCGAAAAAACCATATGTAATGAAGAAGATTTGTCAACTATTGAATCGACTTCATCAATGTGGCCGTGAAATGGAAAATGAGTTTAATATTTATGAAAAGATTGAATCATATGAACAATTGTTGAATGAATTAAAAGGGGAGTATTACGACGATTATCAATCAGTTAAACAACAAGTCTTACAGTTAAAAGAATTAATGGATGACTTAGAAATAAAGCTAGCTCCTTGTCATAATGATACATTGGCTGAAAACTTTATTAAAGATAAACAAGACCAATACTATTTAATTGATTGGGAGTATGCGGGTATGAATGATCCGATGTGGGATGTGGCGGCTCATTGTTTAGAAAATGGATTCAACTCAGATGAAGAAGAATTGTTTTTAAAAACTTATTTTAAACAAGAACCAAAAGAGGCATATAAAACGCGTGTCTTAATCAATAAGATTTATCAAGATTTTTTATGGAGTTTATGGACAAAAGTGAAAGAAGCTAGTGGGGATGACTTTGGGGACTATGGTATTGAGCGATATAATCGTGCGAAAGAAAATCTTAAATTATTAGCTGATAAGTTGGAGGGGTAGAGAATGAGTTATGGGTTATTATCTGGATTGCTTTGGGGATTAGATACGGTTTTGCTGGGTATCGTCATGGCGATGTCTCATTTTGTTCAAACGGAACAAATTATCTTTTTAGCTCCATTTATTAGTACATTTTTTCATGATACTTTTTCAAGTCTTTGGTTATTACTTTATTTAATTTTCAAAGGTCAGTTTAAAGAGACGGTCGGAAAGATTAAAAGTAGAAGTGGACGTTTTATTATGTTAGGGGCATTACTAGGAGGTCCTGTTGGCATGACAGGCTATTTATTAGCCATTAAATATTTAGGTCCTGCTTATACGGCAATTATTTCTTCACTGTATCCAGCTTTAGGGGCTTTATTATCGTACTTATTTTTGAAAGAGAAGATGAAAAAAAGCAATATTCTAGGGCTCATGATTAGTATTTTAGGAATTATTAGTTTAGGATATAGCCCACAAGGAATGCCGACTCATCTTGTGATGGGATTCAGCTTTGCGCTTTTATGTGTGTTTGGATGGGCATCTGAAGCTGTCATTTGTTCATATGGAATGAAGGATGATGAATTGACGCCCAATCAATCACTATTTATTAGACAATTAACCTCTGCTATAACGTACGGTGTCATTATTATTCCACTGATTCAAGGCGTAAATTTTACATTAGCCACATTATTAGATCGATCGCTACTACTAATCCTATTAACCGCTCTAGCGGGAACACTTTCTTATTCATTTTATTATAAAGCGATTCATAAGATTGGTGCTACAAAGGCGATGTCATTAAATATTACGTATTCGGCTTGGGCTGTTTTGTTTGGGATTGTGCTTCAAGGGAATAGTATTGATTTAAAGTCCGTCATTTGTGGTGGCTTGATTATCATGGGATCAATTTTAGCAGCTGGTGATTTATCAGAATTTAAATTAGTTGAAGCAAAATAGGAGGAAATCATGAGAGCGATTATTTTAGCAGCGGGAATGGGAACGCGTTTACGCCCATTAACATTAAAAACACCTAAACCATTAATTCCAGTTCAAGGAGAACCGATGGCCGAACGCCAAATTAAGTTTTTACATGAAAAAGGAATTAAAGATATTACCATTGTAACAGGATATCTGAATGAATCATTCTATTATCTACAAGAAAAGTACGGGGTAAAATTAGTCCATAATGATAAATATAATGAATATAATAACCTTTATACGATATATTTAGTTAAAGAATTTTTACCGAATTCATTTGTGTTAGAAGGTGATGTTTACTTAAATCGTAATATATTAGATGAAACAGTAACAGAGTCAACTTATTTTAGTGCTCGAAAATCTAATTTTAATAATGAGTGGATGTTAAAGATAGGAGCAGATGGATATCTAGACAATATTGTTGTGGGCTCAGATGATGAAGAATTAATCATGTGTGGCGTTTCTTATTGGAACCAAGAAGATGGTGAATTCTTAAAAGCAAAACTAGAGCAAGCTGTTGAACAAGGCGAATTTGAACAGTTGTTTTGGGACAATTTAGTGAAGGACTCTTTAGATGAGTTAAAAATTAATGTACGTGAATTAAAATCAGATGATTTATTTGAAATTGACTCATTAGATGAATTAAATGAATTAGAAGCATTATTACAAAATAAATAATGAAAAGGCTGTGTTAACTGAGGAGTTTGACACAGTCTTTTTTGTTAATAAATGTTATATAATTATATTGTTTGAAAAATTATGGTATAATTTCTAATTGAAATTATATATAAGGGTGTGGAGAGAGTATGAATCATAAGAGAAAGTATTTAGTTGTCTTTCTTTTAGTGACTATTGTAATAAATAGTTTCCAAATAGTGGCGAATGCAAGTAGTTTTGGTTTCATAGATTCGTTTGAAAATCCCATATTACCAGAGGAGGAAGAGTTAGTATTACCAGGGATGTATGAAGAAGTGAGTATCGAAGATATTCCAACAGAGAGTCGAGCTGTCGTAAGATCGGCTGAGGCTGGAAGATGGGTTTGGCCAACAGCAGAATTTTATCCTATTATTTGTAAATATTTATGTTATAAAAACCATCATGCAATTGATTTATATGCCCCAACAGGAACGGCTGTGTATGCAGGTCGTGATGGAGTTGTTGAGCAAGTCATTTCAACTTGTCCAAACATGTTCGCTAATCAAAAAGAGTGCGGTGGTGGATATGGAAATTACATCACGATTAAACATGCAACAGGTGTTTATTCACGTTATGCCCATTTAAATTCAGTTGATGTGAAAAAAGGTCAAAAAGTATCAGCTGGACAAAAAATTGGAACAATTGGGACATCAGGTCGAGTAGGAGCTGCTCATTTACATTTTGAAATTCGTCAGGATACACGAGGAATGGCAGCTGGTGGTTGGGATCCACTAGATTCAACTCGTTTTAATTACGTTTTACCATCAGAAAAAAACTCAGCAAAGGTTGGTTGGGTGAAAGAAAGTAATCAATGGTATTACTATAAAGGTGGTAAAAAACAAACTGGCTGGCAAAAAGTTGATGGGACTTGGTATTATTTAAATTCAAGTGGGGTCATGCAAACTGGGTGGTTAAAAGATCGAGGAACTTGGTATTATTTAAAATCAAGCGGAGCGATGGCTACTGGTTGGGAAAAAGTTAATGGAACATGGTATTACATGAATGCAAGTGGAGCGATGCAAACCGGCTGGCAAAAGCTTGATGGGGTATGGTATTATATGGATTCAAGTGGAGCGATGTTAACCGGTTGGCAAAAAATCAATGGAACATGGTATTACATGAACTCAAGTGGAGCCATGTTGACTGGATGGCAAAATATTGGAGGCGCACGCTACTACTTAAATTCAAGTGGAGCGATGTTAACTGGTTGGCAAAAGCTTGATGGGGTATGGTACTATATGGATTCCAGTGGAGCGATGTTAACCGGTTGGCAAGACATTGGAGGCGCGCGTTATTACTTAAATTTATCTAATGGAGCCATGTTAACCGGATGGCAAAAAATTGATGGAAACTGGTATTATTTCTATAGTGGTGGATCAATGGCAACAAATACTGAAATTGATGGATGGTCAATTGATGCAAACGGAATTGCAACGAAAATTGAAGCTGTACAAAATGGTTGGCTACAAGTTGGAAATGATAAATTATATTATATTGAAGGTGTAGCTCAAATCGGGTTAGTTGATATTGAAGGCGCACGTTATTATTTCAATGAAAATGGAATGATGCAAACCGGGTGGCAAATCATCGATAATGTCAAATATTATTTCTATGAATCAGGACAAATGGCAACTTCAACTGAAATCGATGGATGGTCAATTGATTCAAACGGAATTGCAACGAAAATTGAAGTTGTGCTAAATGGTTGGCAAAAAATCGATGGTGATTGGTATTATTATGTCAATAACGTTAAACAAACAGGTTGGTTAACATTAGGAAACGATAAGTATTACTTAAAAGCTGATGGAAAAATGATGAGTGATGAATGGTTAACTCAAAATAATAAAAAATATTATTTCGCAGCAAGTGGTTTAATGAAAAAAGGTTGGATCGAGTGGCGTCATCAATGGTATTACACGAACCAAAATGGTGAAATGCTAACGAGTGGAACTGTGGATGGATGGATTATTACGCCAAGTGGAATGGCCTATCTTCCAGGTCGAATGAATCCAGATTATGTTGTTAATAAATCAATTGAACGTTTATTAAATTTAGAAGGATTTGTTTATAATCCTAACCTAACTAGCAGTAATGCTAAGCATACGACGATAACAGGACAACCAGGTTATGATGAAGCATTAACAGAAGCAGTCGTTGTAGAAGTTTTAACAAGTGGAAAATCTCAATTTAATGTGTATTTAGATGAAAATACAGTACATATCTTTATAAAATAATTGAAAAGCTCCTAGCAATCGATGAGATTGGACTAGGAGCTTTTTGTATAGAAAAATGAAGCTTATCATATTTAAGTAGGCATAATAAAAGATAAAAAGATAATACTTTTATTGCTGCCTCTAAATGATCAAACAGATTGATAGTAAGAAAGAGATATAGAGATTAATTCTAATCGAGTTCTGAGCATGGAAACCGTTATTAAATTATAGTATAATATAGAAATCATTATCGATTTGGATTATGATTAGACAGGATAGGTCATATAGAGTTAGCTATATTAGTAAGGAGATTATTATGTTATCATTGCTTTTATTAATTATATTGTTTGTTTTATATAGCCAATTAGTTGGTCAGGCGGCTTATTCTTATTTTCCTGAGATATTAGGAAAGATTAAATATAAGTGGCCAATTGGTTTCTTTATTATTTTAGGATTAATTCAACTTGTTTCATTTCCACTTCAGGTCATGCATGTCTCGATGCAGGTGGTTGCTATTTGTTATGCATTGATTTTTTTAATCTTAAGTATTTTTGTGTTCCGTTATTTATATGCAGCTTACTGTGATAAAAGATTAGAGATATTTAAGTTTAAAAAAGAACATTTAATGGATTATTTCTTAATAGTATTATTTATTAGCTTCAATTTTATTATCTGTTTTTCAACGAACTCCTTTAATGATACGAATGCTGATCAAAGTTTTTATATTACGTTAGTTGAAAATAATGTGGGAGCTGAACAGATTAATGGAATCTTACCTCTAAGTGGTCAGATTGATTGGTTAGACTCTTATTATAACTTCCAAGCCTTTTACCTATTCTTAACGTTTTTATCAATGATATTTAATTTAGACGCAGTATTGGTCATGGCTTGGTTTGTGCCTGTCTTGTTATGGTTAACGGTTTCAATGACATTTTTAAATTTAATTTACTATTTTAATCGTTCTAATAAATCATGGAAAACAATGTTTATTTTTATTATTTTATGGTCTTTTGTTTCATTATTTGACTACTTTGTTAGATATAATGTCTATGGAAATAATATTCGACTTTTTGTCTTTGCTTATTTAATGATGGGGTATGCGGATTACTTTAAAAGTCCTAAGCTTCGTACGTTAATATTATGTGGACTTCTTTGGGCCAGTGCAAGCTCTTTTCAATCGACAGCTTTGTTTTTAGGGATCATGATAATGGTAGCCATAGGGATTTATGAATTATTTTATCATCGAAAAGAGTTAATCTTACCTTTGATTTTTAGCGCGATGCCACTTCTTGTTTACGCAGCTTTCTTCTTATCTTATCGTTCAACAACATTACTAGGAGTGATCATAGGGGCTGCAGTTTTCTTACTAGCTATTCTATCGTGCAATCAACAAACAAAGTCAGTACTTAATCGCTTCTTTTATAGTCGATTTTTTAGAGGTATTCTTGTTCTTGGTGTCATTGGAATGACAGTGTTATCTATGAAGATGGTTCCTTCTTTAAATGAAGAGATCTCGATTTCACCGCGTTATTTTATTGAATTTTTATTTGATAAGTATGCCCCTAGACGCAATTATATAACAAAAAAGAACTGGTCAATGTTGTTATTAGCCTTAATACGTGATGGTTTATTTTTATTATATCTAGTCGCAATTGTGCAGTTTAAAAAACTAAATGAAACATTAAAATTCGCATTTATTACCCAATGGATCATCATTCTTATTTTTTATAATCCACTTGTATCTGCCTTTGTTAGTACGTACTTCACTGGTAGTGTGTACATGCGTACAGGGGATATCATCATGTCACTATTTTTGATTGCGGGAATACTCGTTTATTTTGTTAATCATTCAAAGTTTCGTGAAGTTGTTATTGTCTTAGTATGTTTATCAGCCATTCAACTAGCAACGAAAACACATCAGTATTTGACCCATGATTTTAATCAGATAGGTAATACGCAAACCTTTAATCATCTATACCGTATGGATCAAGATATTATTGATACGGCTAACTATATTGAAGCTTTTGTAGAAGAACACTATAGCGGAGAGCGTCCTAAAGTGTTGACTACTCAGTTAGAGCTCAACTATTTTGCTCATAACTATGAAATGCTCTATACTGTCAATGAAGAACGACGTGTCTTTAATGACAGTTATCGTCAAGCTAAACCAGAATTATATCTGTTACGCGATGGCTTACGCAAATCGTATGAACTATCTGAAGAACAGCAACAACAATTTAAAGAAACGCTAGAACAACTAAAGCCCGATATTGTTGTTATACCAACCATTGCTGCCCCATGGGTACATGAAATCTTTGATAATGTTACTTACAAAATAAATGAAAATGATTCATGTATTGTTTATCAACTCTTAAAGTAATTGAAATAGTTTCACCGGTAACTAGGGGGTGTGAAATCTATTTAATTTTTACTCAGTTATGGGTAGATTAAATAGGTTTCTTTTTTATTACCATGAAATCAAATTAATGAATCTAAAAAGTAGAGGGGATACTAATTATATAAAAAAATAAGATTTATGATATGACTTAGAAAATACCCCCTTTATTTGTTTATATTAAAATAATGAGGATTAGTATTAATCTTTTAATTTATCCAATAAATATTTAATAGTGAATAAACGTTTGAATTAAAGATGAGTAGACTTATTCCAGTTCATTTAATTTCTTTAATGGATATTTATAATTAAACTATAACCACCATCTACTTTAAAATATAAGATGTATTATAGTCTTGTGGTGAAAAGATGAAACCGATAGGAAAGAAAATTATTCGTGAAGAGGTTTGTTTTATCCCAGCCAAGTTATATAAAAAAGTGTACTAT
>JABLTO010088522.1_pt1 | contig 39532 bp, 38 predicted proteins | sample 7160091 | NCBI WGS metagenome assembly JABLTO01 (sample SAMN14651225, study PRJNA627086) | human gut metagenome | isolation source: feces | host: Homo sapiens
ATTGGTTAGCTTCCTGCCCGGGCGTGGGCATCGGCAGTATTTTTGCTGCAGCCAATGCCGGATTATCACTGGAACAGTTGTTCACAGAGCCGCAGTTATTGGAGCAGAAGCCATTTCGGTTTTCGGAGCAGACAAGAACACTGCTGCGGCAGCGGGCTAATATTGCTTTGCTATTGGAGGAAGTGGAGCGGATCGAAGGGCAGGGAATCCGTATTTATACGGCCATCAGTGCCGGATATCCGAAGTTGCTCAAGGATTTGTGGCGGCCGCCGGCCATATTGTATGCTGTGGGTCGACTGCAAGAATTCCCGGAAAAGAGCGTGGCCATGGTCGGCTCCAGATATGTTTCGCGCAAAGGCGCGGCAGCAGCCCGGGAAGTGGCGGGTGCATTGGCTGCGCAGGATATTACTGTCGTTTCCGGAATGGCGCGCGGCATTGATACGCAGTGCCATTGGGGCGCTTTGGATGCACATGGGCAAACGATTGCCGTGCTGGGCTGCGGTGTAGATATTATCTATCCTCAGGAAAATGCGGAATTATATGCGCAGATTTGTGAGCGGGGTGCTGTAGTGAGCGAATATCCTCCGGGCACGACGCCAAATCCCAGACATTTTCCACTGCGCAACCGTATTATTGCCGGCCTTGCGCAGGGCGTTGTGTTGGGAGAGGCCGGATTGCGCAGCGGTGCAAATATTACGGTCAATTATGCCTGTGATGCAAACCGGGATGTATTTGTCATTGATAAAAGGGATGGCGGCGGCAATGGGGAAACGATTCACAAGTTGATCTCCATGGGTGCGACCCCAATCCGTGAAGCGGCGGAAATTATGCAGTATTACGGATGGAATCGTAAACAATCCATGACTGGAAGGCAAAAAGAAATACGCACTCCCCCGCCCGGGCTTGATTTTTTTCAGACAGAATTATATAATTTGCTTCTAAAGGGCGATTTTTCCATGCAACAGATGGTGGAATTGCTGAATCAGCCCGCGGCGGCGGTGAGCACAGCGCTTACCATGCTGGAATTAAAAGGAATGATAGAAAGATTACCCGGCAATGTATTTGGCCTGCGGGCAGAACGGCATTGATGCGGTGTAGGATAAAAGGAGTAACATGGCAAGAACCAAAAAGGAAGCAACCGAAAAGTATAATCTGGTGATTGTGGAGTCACCGGCTAAAGCCAAGACCATCGAAAAGTTTCTGGGAAAGGGCTATAAGGTAGCAGCCAGCAACGGGCACCTGATCGACCTGCCCAAGAGTAAAATGGGGATTGATATAGAGGGAGGGTTTGAACCACAGTATATTGTGATTCGCGGGCGGACTTCCCTTTTGAATGATTTGAAGAAACAGGCAAAAGAAGCTGATCAGGTGTATCTCGCGACAGACCCGGACCGCGAAGGAGAGGCGATTTCCTGGCATATTGCAAAAGCTTTGCCGAAGGATAAGCAGGATGTGCATCGCGTGGAATTCAACGAGATTACGAAAAATGCCGTAGTCCACGCCATTGAAAATCCCAGAGAGATTGATGTTGATCGGGTGAATGCGCAGCAGGCGCGGAGAGTGTTGGATCGTCTGGTGGGCTATAAACTTTCGCCGCTGCTGTGGCAGAAAGTGCGCCGTGGATTGAGCGCGGGGCGTGTGCAGTCGGCAACCGTCAAACTGATTGTCGATCGCGAGCGGGAAATTCGCGATTTTAAACCGCAGGAATACTGGACAATTACGGCAGTGCTGACCGATTTGCAGGGGAAACATGCATTTGAGGCGGCATTTTACGGAAAGGGAAAGAAAAAGATTGTTCCTCAGAATAAACAGGAAGTGGAGGAAATTCTGGCAGCCATTGGCAAAAAGGATTTTCTTGTTACAGAAGTAAAAAAGTCGACGCGGCAGCGCAAGGCTTATGCGCCTTTTACGACCAGCACTTTGCAGCAGGATGCGGCACGCAAACTGGGCTTTACCACTAAGCGCACGATGATGGTAGCACAGGGATTATATGAAGGCGTTAAGGTAAATGATAATGAAACGGTCGGCTTGATTACTTATATGCGTACCGACTCTACCCGTATCTCCGAAGAGGCGCGGGAAGCTGCAAAGCAGCATATTCTGGAACGCTATGGTGCTGCGTATTATCCGGCAAAGCCCAATGTATATGCCGGGCGCAAAAATGCGCAGGATGCGCACGAGGCGATCCGGCCTACCTATGTGCAATATACGCCTGAGAGCCTGAAGGATCGGCTGACGGCGGAACAATATAAACTGTATAACCTGATTTACACCCGCTTTATTGCCAGCCAGATGTCACCCGCACGGTATGATACCATGAATTGCGAGCTGGACGCGGCAGGCTATACCTTTAAAGCAGGATTTTCCAAATTGAAATTTCCGGGCTATCTGGCTGTTTATAAGGAGGAAGCATCGGAAACGCAGGAACAGATCAATCTTTCCATGCCACCGATGGTGCAGGGAGATGTCTGCAAGGCTAAGGAAATTGTACCCAAGCAGAATTTTACTACCCCGCCTGCCAGATATACCGAAGCTTCGCTGGTACATACCCTGGAAGAATTGGGAATCGGGCGGCCTTCTACCTATGCGCCCACGATTTCTACCATCCTGGATCGCAAGTATGTAAAAAAAGAGAAAAAGATGATTGTTCCTACGGAATTGGGAGAAATCGTCACCGAGCTGATGGAAAAAAGCTTTCCGGATATTGTCAATGTGGAGTTCACAGCCGATATGGAGGAAAAGCTGGATACAGTGGAATCAGAAGGAAAAGATTGGAAACTGCTGATCCGGGATTTTTATGAACCTTTTGAGCAGGAATTGGAAAAAGCGGAAAAAGAAGTAGAGCAGATCAAAATTCCCGACCGGCCGGCCGGCATTCAATGCGAACTGTGTGGGGCGGAAATGGTCTATAAGAGCGGACGCTTTGGCGAATTCATTGCCTGCCCTAATTATCCGGCCTGCAAAAATACCAAACCGGTCAAGCAGAAAATTGCAGCGCCCTGCCCCAAATGTGGCGGGGAAATTGTACAGAAGCGCTCTAAAAAGGGAACCACTTTTTATGGATGCGCCAATTATCCGGAGTGTGATTTCGTTTCCTGGGATATGCCGATCGAGGAAAAATGCCCGACCTGCGGCAGTTATATGGTGCTGAAACGGGGCAGAGGAAAAGCAGTCTATAAGAAATGCGGAAACGAACAATGCCCGACGAACCAAAAAGGAAAAAAGGAAGAAGAAAATGCCTGAAGCAGTAAAGGTCATTGGTGCCGGGTTGGCAGGCTGCGAAGCCGCCTACCAGTTGGCCAGTCGCGGTGTGCCGGTGCATCTGTATGAAATGAAGCCGGAAAAGAAAAGCCCGGCTCATAGTTATGAAGGATTCGCGGAGTTGGTCTGTTCCAATTCGCTGCGCTCTGATCGATTGGCCAACGGAGCGGGGCTGCTCAAGGAAGAAATGCGCCGTGTGGGCTCCCTGATTATGCAGGCGGCAGAAGCTTGCCGCGTGCCGGCCGGCGGAGCGCTGGCGGTCGATCGCTATGCGTTTTCGGATTATATTACAAATTATGTCAGAAATCATCCTCTCATTACGGTAACGGAGCAGGAAGTGACTTCTCTGGAGCAGGATGGGAGCATTACCATTGTGGCAACCGGCCCCTTGACTTCCGACTCGCTTTCCCAGACCATTTCCCGGGAAATCAGCGGCGGCGAAGGTCTGCATTTTTTTGATGCAGCAGCGCCGATTGTGCTGGGTGAGAGCATCGATATGAGCAAGGCATTTTGGGGTTCCCGCTATGATCGGGGCAGTGATTATATTAATTGCCCGATGAACAGGGAACAATTTGATGCCTTCTATCAGGCATTGATTACTGCGGAATGCGTCGAAATGAAGGGGTTTGAGCAGGAGGGAGTCTTTGAAGGCTGTATGCCGGTAGAAGTAATGGCCAAGCGTGGTTATCAGACGCTGCTCTTTGGGCCCTGCAAGCCGGTTGGCTTGGCGAGAGACGGAGAAACGATGCCTTATGCGGTGGTGCAATTGCGCAAGGAAGATGCAGAGGGGCGGACTTTTAATATAGTAGGCTTTCAGACGCATTTGAAATTTCCGGAGCAGAAGCGGGTCTTTTCCATGATTCCGGGGCTGGAGCATGCGGAATTTACGCGTTTGGGTGTGATGCATCGCAATACCTACCTGAATTCGCCGCAGCTGCTGGATGCCTGCTATCGGCTGCGTACGCGGCCGGATCTCTATTTTGCAGGTCAGATGACCGGTGTGGAAGGATATATTGAGTCGGCAGCCAGCGGGTTGTATGCGGGAATTTGCGCTGCCTATCAGTGGGCAGGGCAGGAAGCTCCGCGCCTGACTGCCAAAACGGCGATTGGTGCGCTGGCGCAATATGTGAGCAGCAGCGCATCGGCAGATTTTCAACCGATGAACATCACATTCGGTATTATGGAAGAACCTGCCGGGCGTTTTCGCAAAAAGGCGGAGAAACGGGAGCAAATTGCCAAAGAGGCGCTGGAAGCGCTGCAACCGTATGCAGAGCAGGTGAGAGCTTTTTGCGCGACGGAGATATAAGAATTTCGGATAGATCGTAAAGGAGAATCAGCATGGGCGAACTACGGGGCACAACCATTGTGGCAGTGCGACGGGATGGCCGCTGCGCGGTCGCAGGTGACGGTCAGGTAACATTGGGAGAAAGCACGGTGCTTAAGCACAGTGCCACAAAAGTACGCAGAATTTATAAAGATAAAGTGGTAGTAGGTTTTGCCGGATCGGTGGCGGATGCGTTTACACTTTCGGAACGGTTTGAGGCAAAGCTGGAGCAATACAGCGGCAGCCTTGAGCGGGCGGCGGTGGAATTGGCACAGGAATGGCGCAGCGATAAGGTAATGCGCAAATTGGAAGCTATGCTCATTGCGGCAGATGAAAGGGAATTGCTGCTGGTCTCGGGAACGGGCGAAGTCATCAAACCGGATGATGGAGTGCTGGCAATCGGCTCGGGCGGTTCTTATGCCTATGCCGCTGCTACGGCCCTTTATGAAAATACAGAATTGGAGGCAAGAGAAATTGCGCGCAAAGCGATCGAGATTGCTTCCCGTATTTGTGTCTTTACCAATGATCACATTACGGTAGAGGAGGTATGACATGGCAGAATTGACCCCCCGGCAGATCGTTGCCGAATTGGATAAATACGTGATTGGGCAGCAGGATGCGAAACGGGCAGTGGCAATCGCACTGCGCAACCGCTATCGCCGCAGCCTGTTGCCGGAAGAAGTGCAGGAAGAAGTTACGCCTAAGAATATTATCATGGTCGGCCCGACCGGCGTCGGTAAAACGGAGATTGCGCGCCGGCTGGCAAAACTGGTGGATGCTCCCTTTATAAAGGTGGAGGCAACCAAATTTACCGAAGTAGGTTATGTAGGCAGGGATGTGGAATCGATTATCAAGGATCTGGTAGAGGTTTCCATCCGCATGGTTAAGAAAAATCGCTATGAGACAATTCAGGAGCAGGCGGCCGCCATGGCGGAGGAACGCATTCTGGATATTCTGGTAAATGATAAAAAGAAGCCGGAAGCGCAGAAAAATCCTTTCCAGATGATTTTTGGCGCCCCCTCTCTGCCGGCTGCAGAAGAAGAAAGCGACGAACAGAAGCAGCAGCGCCAAAGCCGCAGGGAAGAACTGGCTTATAAACTGAAAAGCGGCGTGCTGGAAGATATGCGCATCGAAGTGGAAGTGGAGGATAATTCCGGTATCGGTATTGAGATTGCGGGTATGAGCTCCGAGATCAATATGGGCGAGATGTTTGCCGGAATTTTACCGCAAAAGACAAAGACGCGCAAAGTCTCTATCCGTGAGGCAAGGAAAATATTGGAAGCAGAAGCAGCCGATGAATTGATCGACATGGATGAAGTGATCGAGACAGCGGTGGCACGGGCAGAGCAGTTCGGCATTGTTTTCTTTGATGAAATTGATAAAGTGGCAGGTAAGGAAGCTGGGCATGGCCCGGATATCTCCCGGGAAGGCGTGCAGCGGGATATTTTGCCTATTGTCGAGGGCAGCACAGTCAATACCAAGTACGGGCCGGTCAAGACGGATTACATGCTGTTTATTGCGGCCGGTGCTTTCCATGTCTCCAGCGTCAGCGATTTGCTGCCCGAGTTGCAGGGGCGTTTTCCCATTCGAGTCAACCTGCAGCCTCTGGGAAAAGAGGAATTTGTGCAGATTCTTACCAAGCCGGAAAATGCGCTGATCAAGCAGTATACTGCGCTGCTTTCGGCAGACGGCGTCAATTTGGAATTCACTGAGGATGCCATTGAGGCGATCGCAGAATATGCGGATCGCTGCAATCATCAGCAGGAAAATATCGGAGCCAGAAGGCTGCATACGATTCTGGAAAGCGTTTTGGATGATATTTCCTTTAATGCAGGAGAAGTGGATCCGCCGGTCACCATGCAGATCGACGGTGCTTATATCCGCAGCCATGTTCCTCAGGAACTGGCAGAGACGGATCTGGCAAAATATATTATTTAAGTGGGGCGGTAGAGACGTATGGCTTTGACTGTCAGCCTGGTGCTGGACGGCAGCATTGCCCGGCGCGAAGGGATTCGAGTCGGCGACCGGTTGCTGGAAATGAACGGAGAGAAAATCCGGGATTTTATAGATTTTATTTATTTTGAAGCGATGCCGGAAGTGGAAATGCGCCTGGAAAAGCCGGACGGCAGCGAATATCACCTCTCGATACATAAGGATGAAATCGAGCATATTGGCATTGCCTTTGAAGGCGATGGCATCGGAAAGTGCCGCTCCTGCGTGAATAAATGCATTTTCTGCTTTATCGATCAGTTGCCCAAAGGCATGCGGGAAACGCTTTACTTTAAAGATGATGATTGGCGCCTTTCCTTTGTCATGGGCAATTATGTGACGCTGACGAATGTTTCGGAACCGGAATTCGAGCGGATCCTGCAGCGGAAAGTATCTCCGCTGTATATTTCCGTTCATGCGACAGAGGATACGGTGCGCAGCCGTATGCTCACGCAGCCGCGGGGGCGAGGCATTATGGATCGCCTGCGGCGATTAAAGGAAGCGGGCATTTTTTTCAACTGCCAGGCGGTCATTTGTAAGGGTTATAACGATGGGGAAGTGCTGGAAAAGACGATTGAGGACCTGGCTTCTCTGGCGCCCAATGCCATGAGCCTTGCCCTGGTGCCGGTAGGGCTTACCGGCCATCGAGAGGGTTTGACCGACCTGAAGCCGCTGGATGTACAGACCGCGGGCGATATTATCGACCGAGCGGAAAAATGGCAGCAGAAATTGCTCAAGCAAAAAGGGAGCCGCTTTGTATTTTGCGCAGATGAGTTGTACATTCGGGCGGGGCGCCCCTTTCCGCCGGCGGAAACCTATGAGGATTTTTCTCAGCTGGAAGATGGTGTGGGCATGGTTGCTCTTTTTGCCAGCGAAGTGCGGGAAGCACTGGGGCAATTTGGCAGCAAAGGAAAATATAAGGAGGCGTCGATTGTCACCGGAGTGGATGCCGCGCCGTACATCCGCGAAGCAGCGCAGCTTTGTGAACGGCAATATGGCATCAAAATTCACGTTTATCCGGTGGTGAACGAATTTTTCGGCCCGACCATTACCATCACCGGTCTGCTGACCGGGCGGGATATAGCGCAGGCACTGCAGGATAAGCCGCTTGGGAAATGCTTGTTTATGAGCAATACCATGCTGCGCGACAGAGAAGATACTTTTTTGGATGATATGACGCTGAAAGAGCTTTCCGGGAAGCTGAAGGTGAAATGCCGGCCGATTGACCCGGATGGATACAGCTTTGTACGCGCATTTTCCAAATACGACAACGATTAACAGGAGGAACAGAATATGGCAAAACCCCTTGTCGCAATCGTAGGCAGACCCAATGTGGGAAAATCTACATTGTTTAATAAAATATGCAAACGGCGCATCGCCATCATTGAAGATACGCCGGGCGTGACCAGAGACCGCATTTTTCAGGATGCGGAATGGTTGGGCTACCAATTTGTATTGGTGGATACGGGCGGCATCGAGCCGGAGAGCGAGGATATCATTCTGGCGCAGATGCGCCGCCAGGCAGAGATGGCCATGGAGGCGGCAGACGTCATCCTGTTTTTGACGGATGCCAAAGCCGGGCTGGTCAGCGCCGATTACGAAGTGGCAGATATGCTGCGGCGGACGGATAAGCCGGTGGTACTGGCGGTCAATAAAGTGGAAAATAAGGCAGACCGGGAAATGGTCTATGATTTTTATAATCTGGGCATTGGAGCGGTGCATGAAATTTCCGCTGAACAGAGCCTTGGCCTGGGGGATCTGTTGGATGAGATTGTCTCCTATTTTGATAAAGTGCAGGAGCCGGATGAAGAGGCAACCTATATCACCATTGTGGGCAAGCCCAATGTCGGTAAATCCTCGCTGGCCAACAGAATTCTCGGGCAGGATCGCAGCATTGTCAGCAATATTCCGGGAACAACGCGGGATGCGATTGATACGCCCTTTTATCGGGATGGCAAAAAGTATATCATTACCGATACCGCAGGGATGCGGAAGAAGGGAAAAATCGAGCGGGATTCGGTGGAACGCTACAGCGTGATCCGTTCGCTGGCCGCTGTGCGCCGGGCGGATATTGTCATCACCATGGTTGATGCCGAACAGGGCATTACAGAACAGGATGTGAAAATTGCCGGTTACGTGGATGACGAAGGAAAGCCTTCCATCATTGCTGTCAATAAATGGGATGCAATTGAGAAAGATACTTATACCATCGAAAAATATAAAAAAGAGATCGAAACAGAACTGGCTTTCATGACGTATGCGCCTCAGATGTATATTTCCGCCAAGACGGGCCAGCGGGTGGATAAATTATTTCCCATGATTGAAAGCTGCCTGGAAAACGCAAGGCGGCGCATCAGTACAGGGCTGTTGAACGACTGTATCCGCGAAGCGGTGACAGCGGTGGAGCCCCCGTCCAGCGGCGGGCGGCGACTGCGCATTTATTACGCGACGCAGGTTTCCACCTGTCCGCCCTCGTTTGTGCTTTTTGTCAATGACACGAAACTGATGCACTATTCTTATGAACGGTATCTTAAAAATTACCTGCGCAAAACTTTTGATTTTACGGGCACACCGATCCGCATGATGATTCGCAACCGTAATGAAAATAAGAACGATTGATTTTTTGAAATAGAAGGTATTTATTTGCCTGCTATACAGCGAAAAGAAGGAAGTGGCTGCCTTAGTGTGCGCCGTCTTGCGAATTTTTCGGCTCACGGAGTACGGCCTCTGTGAAAAAAAGAACATGCAAGGAGCTTGTTTTATGAAACTACTTATTTATGCGGCAATTGCGCTGGGCGCTTACCTCATCGGCAGTATTTCGCCGGCGCTGATTATTTCACGGCTTGTGGAAAAGACGGATGTTCGCAAATACGGCAGCGGCAATGCGGGAGCGACGAATATGGTGCGCAATTTTGGCTGGCTGCCCGGGCTGGCTACCTTTGCGCTGGATATGCTTAAAGGGGCAACGGCTGTGCTGTTGGGCAAATGGGCAGGCGGTGAGATGGGGGAGGCAGTGGCCGCAGTGGCGGCGATGCTTGGGCATAGCTATCCCATTTATTACGGCTTCCGTGGAGGAAAGGGCGTCTCTACCTCTATGGGGGCGATGCTGGCAATTGTGCCGCTGCATAGCCTGGTCGTATATGCGATTGCTATTTTGGTGGTGGTGTTGACGGGGATTGTTTCCATCGGGTCGCTGTTGGGTTTCACGCTGGAGCTGTTGATGGTACTGCTGGTATTCCCCAATTTGGTGGGGCTGCCGATTAAAATTGCCATGGGGATTCTTACGGTGCTGACTTTTATCGGACATCGTGGAAATATCAAGCGCCTGTTGAACGGGACGGAAAATAAAATTATCGGCAAGAAAAAAGAATAACGGTTATGCGAAAATAAAGCGGGCGGCTCGAAGAATTTTGGACAGTCCGCTTTTTGCATGAAAGGAAAAAGGCAGTATTGTGGCAGAAAAAGCGGTGCGGCAAGTTGCAAAAATGCGATAACAGAAAAAAGACAGGCATACGGCTGCAATAAAAAAGCATGATTGGCCGACGGCGGACATATATTTTCCGTAAGAAGAAATTATTGATCGCAGAGCAGGAGGGTTGCACATGCAGGCGTATGATGTATATAAGGATATTTCCGAACGCACGGGAGGAGATATCTATATCGGCGTAGTGGGCGCGGTGCGCACCGGAAAATCCACATTTATCCGTAACATGATGGATTTGCTGGTGTTGCCACGGATTCGGGATGCCCATGAAAAGCAACGTATTACCGATGAGTTGCCGCAAAGCGGCGCAGGGCGCACAATTATGACGACACAACCTAAATTTGTGCCCGGAGAAGCTGCTTTGGTGGATATTGATGGCAAAACAGAGCTGCGCATTCGCATGGTCGACTGTGTGGGGTATTTAATTCCGGGGGCATTGGGGCAGAACGAAGAAGATGCCCCGCGCATGGTAAAAACCCCCTGGTATGATCACGATATCCCCTTTGAGCAGGCGGCGGAGATCGGCACCAAAAAGGTGATTGACGAACATGCCACCATCGGTGTAGTGTTGACTACAGACGGCAGCATCGCCGGAATTCCGCGCGAAAACTATATTGCGGCTGAGGAACGGGTCATCTCTGAGCTGAAACAGATCGGCAAACCGTTTGTGGTGGTGCTCAATTCCGCTTCGCCGCACGGCCTTGAAGCACAGGCACTGAAAAATCAGTTAAGCGAAAAGTATGGAGTAAGTGTCGTGCTGATGGATGTGCTCAACATGGGGCGAGATGATGTGAACCTGCTGCTTTCGGATATTCTTTATGAATTCCCGGTGCGCAAAGTGCATTATGCCGTCTCGGGATGGCTTTGCTCGCTGGATCCCGATCACTGGCTGTTCCGGGAAATTTTGCAGAAAGTGGAGGCGGCAGCAGAGCAGGTAACTGCCATGAAGGATTTCAGCCGGCTGCTGGAACCCTTTGAGGAGGAAAGCTATATCCGGCGCGTTTCGATTGATGAGATTTTACCCGGAGAAGGCAGCATTCTCATCGATATGGATTTGAAGCAGGAATTATTTTATCAGATTCTGGGGCAGGAATGCGGCTGCGAGATCCGGGATGACGGCCATTTGATGGAATTGATCAAGGATTTGATGCATGCAAAACAGCAGTACGATCGCCTGGAAGGAGCGCTGCGGGAGGTGGAAAATACCGGCTACGGGATTGTGCGGCCGGCGATGGAAGAAATGACGCTGGAAGAACCGGAGCTGGTGAAGCAGGGCAGCCGGTTTGGAGTGCGCCTGAAGGCCGGTGCCCCCAGCCTGCATTTGATTCGGGTAGACGTGGAAACAGAAGTCAACCCTATCGTGGGGAGCGAGAGCCAGAGCAGGGAATTTGTGGAATATCTGATGGAAGAATTTCGTCAGGATCCCGGGAAATTATGGGAAACAGACCTTTTCGGGAAATCGATTTATACGATTGTGCAGGAGGGGCTGGCCAGCAAGATGGCCGGTATCCCGGATGAAGCCCGGGAAAAATTGCGCGAGGCAATGGGGCGTATGGTCAACGAAGGAGATGCAGGCGTATTGTGCATCCTGCTGTAACCATAAAAGAGCTGACGGATTTTCCGGCAGCTCTTTTACGTGGCGGAACTCATATCGACGGTGAAAACTGTTGTTTATGCAACAGATCTATGGATTGCCGTGTGTTATAATGCAATCGAAGCAATTACTCCGGCAGGCGGATATGCAATTCCCACAGCAATGAAGGGAAAAAAGATGATTGATGCCGGCAGGGACAGGGTATATATCAAAAGGACCTTTCTGTTTTGTCGATTTGACAGAACGGCGAAAGTGCCCTATGATAAAAAGGAGCGCATGAGCGCGAACAGAAAAAACTTTCCGTAACTGGTGGATCGCAGGGCAACCTGAAGGGAGCGGAAAAGCAGTAAATGAGCCGGCCACCTGGGCAGAACTAAAAGTAGATACGCGCAGCAGCACGTAAACATTTCAATTTATGCAAAGGAGACTGACACAATGAATGCAGAACAATGGAACGGATTTGTCGGCGGTAAATGGGAAACTGAAATCGATACGGCAGATTTTATTCAGAAAAACTATACCCCTTATACGGGGGATCAGGCCTTTTTGCAAGGGCCTACCGAACGCACCAGACGCCTGATGGAGGATGTGGACGCATTGCTCAAGCTGGAGCAGGATGCCGGCGGCGTATTGGATATTGATACCTATCATGTATCTTCGCTGCTTTCCTATAATCCGGGCTATATCAATAAAAATCTGGAATTGATTGTCGGCCTGCAGACCGACCGCCCCCTGAAGCGGGGCGTGAATCCCTTTGGCGGCATCCGCATGGCGCGCCAGGCCTGCGAAGCATACGGCTATAAGCTGTCCACCAAGGTGGAAAACTATTTTAAATATAAGACGACGCATAACGATGCGGTATTCCATGTCTATACGCCTGAAATGCGTGCTGCCAGAAGGGCAGGCATTATCACCGGGCTGCCGGATGCCTATGGGCGCGGCCGCATCATCGGCGATTACCGCCGGGTGGCGCTGTACGGTGTGGACAGGCTGATTGAAGCAAAACAGGCCGATAAGCTGGCCTATGGCAAAAAGACGATGACCGAGGAGAATATCCGCCTCTGCGAAGAGCTGTATAAACAGCTGAGCTTTTTGGAAATGCTCAAGGAAATGGGCGCGATGTACGGCTGCGATATCAGCAAGCCTGCCGCCAATGCCAGAGAAGCAATTCAATGGACCTATTTTGGGTATCTGGCAGCCATTAAGGAGCAAAACGGAGCAGCTATGAGCCTGGGTAGAGTGAGCACCTTCCTGGATATTTATATCGAGCGCGACCTGAAAAACGGTGTGCTGACCGAGCAGCAGGCTCAGGAATTGATGGATGATTTTGTGATCAAGCTGCGCCTGAGCCGTCAGCTGCGCACTCCCGAATATAATAATCTCTTCTCGGGTGACCCCACCTGGACGACAGAAAGCGTCGGCGGCATGGGGCAGGATGGCCGGACATTGGTGACCAAAAACTCTTTCCGCGTGTTGCATACGCTATATAACCTGGGGACGGCTCCCGAGCCCAACCTGACAGTGCTCTGGTCGGATAAACTGCCGGAGGGGTTCAAGAAGTTCTGCGCACAGGTTTCCATCGATACGGATTCCATCCAGTATGAAAACGATGATCTGATGCGCCCCATTTATGGAGATGATTACGGCATTGCCTGCTGCGTCTCTGCAATGCAGATCGGCAAGCAGATGCAATTTTTCGGCGCTCGCTGCAATCTGGCCAAGCTGCTGCTGCTGACACTCAACGGCGGCCGGGATGAAATCAGCGGTGTGCAGATTGCGCCGGAAGGCAAAGTTTTTGAAGGGGTGCTTGACTATGAGGAAGTGATGCGGGAGTTCTGCAAATATCGTGCATGGTTGTGCAGCTTGTATATCAATACACTCAACGTCATTCACTATATGCATGATAAATATGCCTATGAGAAACTGCAGATGGCACTGCACGATACCGAAGTGCACCGCTTTATGGCCTGTGGCGTGGCCGGTTTATCGGTGATTGCCGATTCACTTTCTGCAATTAAATATGCCAAAGTGACGCCGGTAGTGGGCGAAAACGGGCTGATTGAAAGCTTTGAGATTGAAGGGGAGTATCCTCAGTACGGTAATGACGACGACCGGGTAGACGATATTGCTGCTCAGGTGCTGAGAGAGTTCAGTGCCGAACTGAAAAAAACGCCTGCCTACCGGAATGCGGAGCATACCCTTTCTGTGCTGACCATTACCTCCAATGTAGTTTACGGCAAAAAGACGGGCGATACGCCGGATGGCAGAAAGAAGGGAATGCCCTTTGCACCCGGCGCCAACCCTATGCATGGGCGGGATTGCTCGGGCGCGCTGGCTTCGCTCAATTCAGTGGCAAAAATGCCTTACGATTGCTGCCGTGACGGCATTTCCAATACATTCTCTATCCTGCCGCCCACATTGGGGGAGGATCAGGAAACGCGGGTGGAAAATCTGGCGCAGATGATCAATGGCTATTTTGAGCAAAAAGCACATCATTTGAACGTCAATGTGCTGGATCGCGCCAAGTTGGTGGAAGCAATGGAAAACCCGGATAAATACCCCAATCTGACCATTCGTATCTCCGGTTATGCTGTCAACTTCCATAAGCTGACCCGTGAACAGCAGCTGGAAATTTTGCAGCGTACTTATCATGAAAAAGTATAAAGCGTCTATTGATTCGCTTTATCACGGCTCGGCGGTAGATGGCAAGGGCCTGCGCTGTGTGGTATTTTTCAATGGTTGTAATCTGCGCTGCGGCTTTTGCCATAATCCCGAGACGCTGTATGTGCCGGGAAAGGAAATAGAGTTGGAGGAGCTGGTTGCCCGGCTGCTGCGCTATAAGCCGTATATCAGAAAAGGCGGTGTTACGCTTTCGGGCGGGGAGCCGTTTCTGCAGGCAGAGTTCTGCAAGGCATTGATGGCGCGGCTGAAAGAAGAGGAGTTGGGCGTCTGTATCGAGACCAACGGATATATCACCGATCCGGAAATGATTGCGCTGGCGGAAAGTATTCTGCTGGACGTGAAAAATCAGGATCAGCCGATTGCACCGCAATTGGCCGGCTTTTTGCAGACTTGCACACAGGTAGGCACACCGGTTTGCCTGACCAATGTGCTGGTGCCGGGCTGTAACGACGATGCGGAACATTTGCGGGCGTTATACCGGCTGCGGCAGAGCAGCCCCTGCGTGCAGGCGCTGAAATTCCTGCCCTTCCGCAAATTATGCGTGCACAAATATGAAGAATTGGGCAGGGAATATCCTTACGAGCAGTTTGCCGAAGCTTCAGCGGAAGATATCCGGCAGGCGAAGGCGCTGCTGGAGCAAATTGCCCGGCAGGGAGAACAGATCTGACAAGGATGCAATGTGCGGGAGCGCATTGCATTTTTTGGTAGAAAGGAGCAAATCATGGAAGGCAAAATAAAAATCGCGCTGGCGCAGCTGGCCTCGACTCCGTTGGAAACAGAAAAAAATCTGCAGCGGGCACTGCAATGGGCAGAGCAGGCGGCAGAACAAAAGGCAGATCTGATTCTGTTTCCGGAAATGTTTCTGACCGGGTATCTGTTGGGAAAGGAGATCGGACGCCTGGCCATGAAGGCAGACGATGCACCGCTGCAGACGCTTTGCCGCAGTGCACGAAAGCACCATATGGCAATCGTAATGGGTTTTCCGCTGCGCAGCTCCGAGGGAGGAATTTACAATGCGCTGGCTTTTATCGACCGGGATGGCACCATTGCGCATATTCAGGAAAAAATTCATTTATTTGGGGAAGCGGATGCGGCGCAGTTCAGCCCGGGCAGAAGCCTTTGTGCCTTTGATACTTCGCTTGGGCGCATGGGCATGCAGATCTGTTATGACCTGGAATTCCCGGAAACCAGTCGTCTGCTGGCGCTGGACGGCGCGCAGCTGCTGTGTGCGGGCAGCGCCAATATGTACCCTTATGAGCAGCTGCATACACTGTTTGTGCGGGCGCGGGCAACAGAAAACCACCTGCCTTTTATTTATGCCAATGCGGTGGGCAGAGAAGCCGGGTTTCACTATTGCGGAAGAAGTATGGCTGCGGATGCAGAAGGAAACTGCCTGTGCGCAGGTGAGGAGCAGGAACAGCTGCTGCTGGCCGAAGTTACGCTGCAGGAAGGGGTTCGGGATGCGAACTTGGATTATCTGCAGCATCGGCGGCGGGATCTTTACCGGTTGTATTCGTGGTAGAAAAACAGTTCGGCAGCAAAAGTATCCGGAAAATCCGGCAGATATTTTTTACAGAACAGGGCGGAAGCTTGCCGCTGCTGTGATATACTTGATTTGATACAAAAGTATTCCGCATATTGGGGAGAAGCAGTGGATATGAAAAGATAGGTCGCTTTGTTGAGGGGCATTCATGTAAGCGGGAAAAATAAAATTTCTATGCGGGAATTGAAAGCGGGCTTTGTGAAGCTGGGCTATGACAATGTACAGACATATCTTAACAGCGGAAATGTGGTATTTACTGCTGCAGAAGAAATAAACCCTGCGGATAAAATCAGGGATATGATACAAAGTGAATTTTTATAAGAAAAAGAATTGCTAAAAAGCAACAGGAGGGAACGCATGATCAACTTGCAATGCGATTACCTGGAGGGCTGCCACCCTCTGATTCTGGAAAAAATGGCAGAAGCCAATTATGTAAAGACGCCGGGTTATGGGAAAGATCCCTATTGCCAAAGCGCGGCGGAGAAGATAAAAGAGGTGTTTGCGTGCCCGGAAGCAGAAATTCATTTTCTGGTGGGCGGGACACAGGCCAACCTGACGGTGATTGCTTCTTTGCTGCGCCCGCATCAGGGTGCCTTGTGCGCGGAAGAGGGGCATATTGCTACCCATGAAACGGGCGCGATTGAAGCGACCGGCCATAAGGTATTGCCATTGCCCTGCAAAAACGGGAAAATTACGGCCGAACAGGTGGAAATCTATTGCCGGCAGCATTTTGCAAGCACGGTGCAGGAGCATACCGTGCAGCCGGGCATGGTCTATATTTCTTTCCCCACGGAATGCGGCGCTCTGTATTCCAAAGCAGAGCTGGAGCAGCTTCATGCGGTATGCAGGGCTTATGAGATACCGCTCTATCTGGACGGAGCGCGCCTGGGTTACGGTCTGGCAAGCGAAGAAAATGATTTGGCTCCGGCTGATTTGGCGCGGCTGTGTGATATTTTTTATATCGGAGGGACCAAATGCGGTGCTTTGTTCGGAGAAGCAGTGGTGATCGCTAATGCCGCCTATCAGAAGGATTTCCGCTATCTGATTAAGCAAAAAGGAGGTATGCTGGCCAAGGGACGCATGCTGGGTATACAATTTGATACTCTGTTTACCGACGGCCTTTATTTTGAAATTTGTCGGAAAGCGGTAGAGCAGGCAGCGGCTCTGCGCAAGGCATTTCAGGAAAGGGGCGTGCAGATGTATGGGGATTCCCCGACCAATCAACAGTTTCCCATTCTCAGCAAGGCGCAGGCGGAATATCTGGGGCAGAAGTATATCTATGAGATCTGGGGCGAGTATGATGAAACGCATACCGTCGTCCGTTTTTGCACCAGCTGGGCGACCGGACAGGAAGAGATAGATGGGCTGCTGGCATATATACAAAAAATGCCGGAAGCATAAAGCCGAAACGGAACCGAGCACCCGGTATATTCGTCTAAACGGCAGGACGAAGGAAAGGAGTTCTGCGTTATGTTGAGAAGGATGGGCGTTGTGTGTCTTTGTCTGCTGGTGTGTGCCGCACTTGCAGCCTGCGGCAGAGAGGCGGAAAGCACTTTTGTGGGAGAAATTGTGGCAATACAGGACAAAGCAGCGATGATCGCTGTGGAGGCAGGGCAGCCGATGGAAAAGTCAGGCGATCGGGTCGCTGTGCAGCTGCCCGAAGGGGAAAGCTGGAAGCCCGGCGATCAGGTAGAAGTAGGATACAGCGGAGATATCATGGAAAGCGACCCGCTGCAGGTAAAAGTTTCGTATGTCAAAAAAATAAGCTGAATAAAAGTGAAAAGCACCTGAGTAAATCAGGTGCTTTTCGGATAATCAGTTCAGAATAAAAGCCTTATCTGGTGTAGAGCAGGCTTGCATCCTCATCATTGTAGAGATACCAGAAATGTCCCTTGGTGGGCTCGGGATGGCCATCTTCCGGGGGCAGGTTGGTTCCGTCGAAAGTCATATCGCACTTATCCGTCTTCTTCAGGTAGAGGATATGATGCTGGAACACACCATCTCTATCCTTATACCATTCTTCCCAGGGATAACCTGCTTCCAGCATATCTGCCGGGGGAACTGCGTGAACGATGAATCCACCGTTGAACCAGGAATATTTCGCATACTGGGCATCCGTCTCTTCTGTAAGCTTGCCGATGACGTTTTCCGCGCCAAAGCCCATGTTATCAAAGCTTTCCAGCGCGCCGTTTTCTTTGAGCATTTCTCTGAGCTTCATGTAGTAATCCTCCTAATATGATAGAAAAGGCATCTTTCCTTTTCCGGACATGATATAAAATCATTATAAAATAATGATAACTTTTGAAAGCATATTTGTCAAGCAAAGCAGGCAAAACGGTATAGGGCGGAAAAGGGCTTGCCATTTCGAGGAAAGTTTTATAAAATAGATTTGTGCAAATATTGGGCAGAAAAACGCCTGTTGACAGGTTGTTTTTGCTGTGATAAAATATTTGATAGCCGCGCGGAACGGGTGTACAAATTTCTATAGGAAATACCCCTACGGCGAGACTGAATCAGGAGGAAGAGAACCCATGTATGCGATCGTAAAGACAGGCGGTAAGCAGTACAAAGCAGAACCCGGAAGATTCATAGATGTGGAAAAGCTGGATGCTGAAGTCGGCGCAGAAGTAAATTTCGACGCGCTGATGGTAGTGGATGGCGATTCCTGCACAGTGGGCACCCCGGTTGTGGATGGCGTTAAGGTTGCAGGTAAGGTAATCGCTCAGGATAAGAGCAGAAAAGTCATCACCTACAAGTACAAGAACAAGACCAGATACAGAAAAAAACAGGGTCACAGACAGCCTTATACAAGAGTTGAAATTGTATCCATTGGCTGATTGCCCCGACAGACTTCCAGTGAAAAGTGAGGTGTAAATACATTGGCACATAAGAAAGGAATGGGCAGCACAAAGAACGGCCGCGACAGCATTTCCAAGCGCTTGGGCGTTAAGAGAGCAGATGGGCAGTTTGTGTTAGCCGGTAATATCTTGGTTCGCCAGAGAGGCACGAAAATTCATCCCGGTGAAAATGTAGGCATCGGCAGCGATGATACGTTGTTTGCCACCGCCGATGGTATCGTAAAATTTGAGCGCCTTGGCAGAGATAAGAAGAAAGTCAGCGTTTATATGCAGTAACAAAGGCAAATGCCGTTTTCGTGCACAGCATGAGGACGGCATTTTTTTATGGAGCAGAGAAGGCATGGTGCAGGTGGTTTTGGAAAATGGGCGCATGAAAGTGCGCGGAGAAATGCTGCGCGTGCAGTTGATTCTGGATTGCGGGCAGGCTTTTCGCTATACACAACAGAAAGATGGCAGCTATTTTGGCGTGGCCGGGCAGAGAGCTATCTACATGCGGGATGACGGGGAGGGAATTGAGGTATACCCCGTCTGTCGGCAGGAAGAACAGGAGTTTTGGGAAAACTATTTGGATTTGCATTTGGATTATACGCAAATACTTGCGAAAATGGCAGAGAAGGATCAGATTCTGGCAAATGCTGCCCGAGAGTTTCCCGGCATTCGTCTGCTCAATCAACAGCCGTTTGAAACCCTGATTTCTTTTATTATTTCGGCGAATAATCATATTCCGCGCATAAAAGGCATTTTGGAACGCCTATGCATGCTGGCAGGAGAACGGAAAAATCTGGAAGGGCGGGAATATTTTGCCTTTCCGGCACCGGAACGACTGGCTGCATTGCGGGAAGAAGATCTGCGGGCAATAGGCGCAGGCTATCGTGCCCCTTATCTGCTGCAGACGGCGCGCAGAATATGCGATGGCTTTTCTTTGGATGCTTTGCGGGCGCTTCCTTATGGGGAGGCAAAGGCGGCTTTGTGTACGCTGCCCGGGGTAGGTCCCAAAGTGGCTGATTGCGTGCTGCTTTTTTCGCTTGGAAAAAAGGAAGCCTTTCCTGCGGATACCTGGATTCATAAAGTGATAGAACGGTTATATGGAGTGACCTGCACGACAGCCAGGCAAAGCGAGGCATTTGCCCGGCAGCAGTTTGGCGCATACGGAGGGATTGCCCAGCAATATTTGTTTCACTATGCCCGTATGCACCGGCTGACTTAAAGCGGCGCAAGGTGGTTGCCATTGCCGCGGCATCATTGTATAATATAAATTAAATAAAGTTTTCAATTTAAATGGAGGCATCATGTTGGCAGTGATTGATACGCATACGCACACCTATCTGAGTGGGCATGCGTATTCGACTATTTTTGAAAATATTACCGTGGCAGCGCAGAAGGGCCTGCAGGGGATCGTCAACACCGATCACAGCCCGGCTATGTCGGATTGCCGCTGGCCGGCGGCAGTGCGTTTTATGAAAAACGTACCACGGGAATATATGGGTGTGCGCATTTATCGCGGCGTGGAAGCGGATATCATCGATTATGAAGGGAAACTTTCTGTGGGGGAACAGTACTATCCGCTGCTGGATTTTATGATCGCCTCTCTGCACGATGTGGTAATGCAGGCAGGCAGCAAGGCGCAGAATACGCAGGCGATGATCGGCGCGCTTAATCATCCGCAGGTGGATATTCTGGGGCATCCGGGCACTCCTTTTTTTGAAGTGGATATTGAAGCGGTGGTCAGGGAAGCGGCGCGGCTGAATAAGCTGATTGAAATCAACAGCCATTCTTTTGAAGTGAGAGTGGGTTGTGAAGCAAATTGCCGAAAATTTGCACAGATGTGCAAAAAATACGGCGTACGGATATCGCTGGCCAGCGATGCCCATGCCTGTTTCCAGGTAGGGGAATTTTCCCGGGCAGAAGCACTGCTGAGGGAAGTGGAATTCCCCCGGGAGCTGATTGTCAGCCGTTCGCTGGAGAGCTTTGAAGCCTATCTGGCAGAACGGAAAGCACGCATCATCGGAGCTTAAAAAGGCGGCTCTACCGCTTTTTTATAGAAAATTACATGAAGAAAGGACAAAAAGCAGAATGAGAGAGTTCGTAATCATGACGGATTCGGATACCGAAATTCCCTACACTTTTGCGGAGGCGCATCAGGTGCCGGTATTTCTCATGCCTTATACACTCAATGGCGAGGAAAGCTTATTTGATTTAGGCAAAACGACAGATTATACCGGATTTTACCACAGCCTGCGGGAAGGGGCGAATGCATCAACTTCTACCCGTTCTACCTATGAAATCCAGTGTTTTTATGAGGATATTTTAAAGACAGGCAAGGATATTCTCTACGTATGCTTTTCCAGCCAGTTGAGCGCGCACCATGATTTGGCGCAGTTGGCCAGAAAGGCAGCATTGGAAAATTATCCGGAAGCTCGCATCGAGATCTTCGATTCCCTGGGCATTGCCATGGGCGCGGGGCTGTTGGTTTATCATGCCGTTCGCCTGAAGGAAGAGGGAAAGTCGATGGAGGAGATCCTGCAATGGCTGCAGGAAAATCGCATGCGCAGCCTGCATTTTTTCTCGGTCGACAGCCTCAATTATCTGAAGAAGACAGGAAGAGTTTCGGCAGTGACGGCTACTTTGGGCACTATGTTGGATTTGAAACCGATTCTGACGCTGACCAAAGAAGGAAAGATTGTAGCCTTTGACAAAGTAAAGGGAAAAAAGAAAGTTGTAAAGTATCTGGCAGATTTGGCAGAGAAAAACTATGTGGACGATGACATCTGCAAAGAATTGATGGTTGTCTGCCACGGCGATAATCTGGCTCAGGCAGAAGCACTCAAGGATGCGATTACGCAAAAGCTGGAATTCAAGGAAGTCTGGCTGATGGATGTCGGCCCGGTAATCGGCAGCCATTGCGGGCCCGGTGTTATGGCGTTTTTGATGATGGGCAAAGAACGGGAATTATAATTGGTTATTTTTTACGGAAGGCAGGGGCAACAATGCACCTGCCTTTTTCGTTTGCTTTCTTTTCAATTTGCTGTGAAATTGGTATAATAAAAATATGATGAGAGAAACGAGGAATGGCTGATGGCTTATAAAGCTTTATATAGGCAGTTTCGCCCGCGGCGTTTTGCCGATTTGAAAGGGCAGGATATGATTGCCAAAGTGCTGAAAAATCAGGTGATGGCAGGGGAACCCGCCCACGCCTATCTTTTTGCGGGGCCGCGGGGAACCGGTAAGACGAGCACGGCAAAAATACTGGCCTCTGCCCTCAATTGCCTGCATCCGGTGGAGGGGGAACCCTGCCTGGAATGCGAAAATTGCCGGGCAGCGCTCAATGATTCCATGATGGATATTATCGAGATGGATGCCGCTTCCAACAACGGCGTGGATAATGCCCGGGATATCCGCGATAAAGCAGGTCTGCTGCCCACCAAGGGAAAATACAAGATTTATATTATCGACGAGGTGCACATGCTTACGGGGCAGGCGTTCAACGCCCTGCTAAAAACGCTGGAGGAGCCGCCGGCGCATGTGGTATTTATTCTGGCAACGACAGAATTGGATGCCCTGCCCAAGACGGTGCTCTCCCGCTGCCTGCGCTTTGATTTCAAATTCATCGATCGGCAGCGAGTGGTAGAACGCATGCAGGAGGTGCTGGCGCAGACGGGTGCCACAGCCGAGGAAGATGCGCTTTATGAAATCGCAGAGGCTTCCGAGGGCGCGATGCGCGATGCATTGACCATTCTGGAAAAATGCTGCGCCTTTGGCGTGAAGGTGGATCGGGAAGTGGTGGCCAGCGTGCTTGGGCGGGCCAGTGGTGCGGCAATGCATGATTGGATGCAGTCAGCAACAGAATATGATGAAAAGCAGGCGCTGCTCAAGATGCGCAAAATTTTAGATTCGGGCGTGGAATGCGGAGCGGCTGTGGCGCAGGTTCTGCACAGCTATGAGCAGGTGCTTCTTTCCAAAATATGTGGGGAACAAAATGAGTGGTCGGCTTATGGGGAACTGTTTTCCCGCGAGGCGCTGCTGCGGGGCATAGAAGTGTTTACAGAGGCACAGAGCCGCATGAAATTTGCGCCTAAGCCGGAGATTATCCTGGAGGCGGCAATTCTAAGGGCAATGCTCCCGGCCGTTGAGAAGGAAAAAGATGAGCTGATTTGGCGGGAAGAGATTGCCCGGCTGGAAGCGAAACTGGCAGCGCTGCAAAGGCAGGGGCTGCCCCGGGCGGCACAGCAGGAAAGTGCGCCGCAGGAGGTGCAGCAGCCGCAGGCGCAGGCTCCTGCCAAAGCAGCTGTGAGTCGGAAACAGAAAGCGGAGAAAGCGCCTTCGGCAAGGCCGGAAGAAGAGTATTGGCCCTGGTTGAGGGCGAGTTGCGCGGCGGATCTGGGAGCGCAGCCCATGTTTCGCGGGCTGGAACTGCTGCGGGAGGATGCCAATACCATTTATTTGCGGGCGGCGAATCCGGTGGTGCGTATGATGATTGAAAGCGGCGAGCGCAAGCAGGAACTGCAGGAAAAGATGGAAGAGCAGTTCGGACGGTATAAAAACATACAGGTGGAGCTGGAAGGACCATCGGAACAGTTGCCTGAGGAAGCAATCATTGATATAATAGACTGAGCTTTGTTTTTGCAAAGATGGTATATTACAAGTATGAATTGACAGGAGGATGCTGAAATATGGCAAAACGCAGTGGATTCCCCATGGGCGGGAGAGGCGGCAGCATGCAGAGCATGATGCAGCAAGCGCAGAGAATGCAGCAGAATATAGAGAAAGTGCAGAATGAGCTGGCGGAAGCGGAGGTGGAAGCGACCGCAGGCGGCGGCGTGGTAACGGCGGTGGTGACCGGCAAAAAAACGCTGAAGAAAGTGACGATCGCGCCGGAAGCGGTAGATCCCGAAGATGTGGAAATGCTGGAAGATCTGATTACGGCAGCAGTAAATGAAGCGCTGGCCAAAGCAGATGCTTATGCTGAGGAACAGATGAGCAAGGTGACGGGCGGCATGAATTTGGGAGGCCTTTTCTAAGCGATGTACAGCATAGAAGCGCTGAATATTTTACAGGAATGGTTTGCCAAATTGCCCGGTATAGGCCCGAAGAGTGCGGCTCGCCTGGCTTATCGGGTCATTGAAATGGATCCGGCTGAAGTCAAGCAATTTGCGCAGGACATGTATGCGGCACGGCTGGCAGTGCGTCATTGTGCGATTTGCGGCAATCTTACCGATCGGGAAGTTTGCCCTATTTGTGCGGATGAAAAGCGGGATAAGCGCACAATTTGCGTGGTGAAAGACGTGCGGGATGTGATGGCGATTGAGCGCGGCCGGGAATACAGAGGTGTTTATCATGTGCTGGGCGGCGTCATCTCACCGCTAGATGGCATTGGCCCGGATGAAATTCGCGTCAAAGAATTGCTGGCTCGTGTGCGCGAGGGCGTGCAGGAAGTGATTTTGGCCACCAACCCGGATGTAAAGGGAGAAGCGACGGCAGTCTATATTCATCAGCTTTTGGAACCGTTGGGTGTTAAAGTAACCCGCATTGCCCACGGAGTGCCGGTAGGCGGTGAGTTGGAATATGCCGATGATGTCACACTGATGAAGTCATTGGAAGGAAGAAGGCCGTTTTAACTCGGAAAAAACGAAAAAAAGAAAAAGCGCAGCTGGACAGATCATATTCTGCCAGACTGTGCTTTTTTGGTTTATAGAAAAAATCAGAGATAGACTTCGGGGAGAGCTTCCAAATGCGCATCGGTGTCGGCGGAATGATAGAACTGCTCTGCCTTTCCGGGGTGGTATGTTTTACCCATGTAAGGAGCAAGCAATGGTTGTAAATCTGCCTCTTCCTGGTAAAGGGCACGCACATAAGCTGCCGCCTGAGCCGCCATATGCTGATCGGGTAAACAATGGATAATCAGCTCTAACAACAGGCGCACGGCCTGTTCATTCTTTTTACTTTTAAGATACAATGCTTCTATAACTGCCGAAGCGGGATAATGCTTTATAAGCATATGCAAAGCTTCAACGGTTAGCCCTGTAAGCTGGGTCGCGGAGGTGTGTTGCACGGCGATTGCCTTATAATCCGGATGTATCTGGTTGGATTTTAGAATCTCCACCAGCGTGATTAATGAAATAGAAGTGCCGTAGACTTCTTCAAAAATCAGTGCGGAGCTGAAAGGATGCGAAAGAATTTCCGGTTGAGATAAGGCAGATTGCAATTCTCCGCGTTCGTGTAATTCCTGGATGGCAGCTTTACAGGCGAAGGCAGGCCCCCAGGAAAGGAGGTTATAAAGCTTAGAACTTTCCACCTCTTTCATGATGCGAAAATCTGCCTGCGGCTGTAAATGGCTGGTGGCCAAAAGTTTATAATCGTTATGGACCTTGGGGGAGCTGAGCAGTTCGATCAACGTTTGCGGAGAAATCCATTGGCCATGGATGGCAATGAAAATGCGATCTGCAATGGTGTAAAACGAACTGTTGGGAAAAGGCCTGCCCAGTTCATTTTGCAGCTGATTCCGCTGCGCCAATGTGACAGCGGCTTGTTTGCTGCAGGCTTCAGAAGCCTCCAACAACATTTCATAAAGTGTAATATGATCTAAATGCTGCATTCCGGCAGAGAGAACCGCATCATCGCTGCATTGACGAAGGTATTCTGTCAGAGCAACAGAAGATTCCTGAGTAATCAGCTCCATACAACGACATTGAACGCTGCTATAAGGAGTGTTTTTCGCGATCTCTATGTATAAATCATCCTGATATTCCGGATGTAAACGCAGTGCTCTCGGCAACAGGTTTATATTGACAGCAAGTGCATTCAGATGAGTAAGTGCTTCATTTTCCTGATAAGAAGCCCAGGGAAGAGCATATTTCTGTATCTTTTTTAATAGATGGATAGATGACCGTAAAGGAAGAGGTTTTTGATTCATAATTTTGGTTCTCCGATATGTCATATTTATTTTAGTATAGCATGCACACATTGAGAAGAAAAGATAGTATCTTCCACGATGACCGGGCATATAGATAAAGCGGGGGAAAAAGCATGGATGGAATACAGGAATTTCTGCGGCGGGAAGCGGCGCAGGCTTTGGAAAAATGGAAAACGGCAGAACGGTTTTTGGAACAGACTTCGGATCCACAGCTGATGGATTTTGCAATTTACAGCGCGGAGGCGGCAAAGCAGAAGTACCTATATATTTTGCGCATTCTCAGGCAGAGGGAGGAAGAAGATGAGGCAGATGGCGGCCTTACGGTGTTGTAGATGATGCAGTTGAATACGCCGCAGCCGGCAGAGGTGATAGGGATGGCCTGCCTGTTGTTTGTAATGTACAGAATTGCCGTCGGGCTGGTTCCGCGGCATCCGCGGGCAGTGGATGTACTTTGCGGGCTGATTCTGGCGGCGGCTTTGTTACAAGCGCTGAATCTGTTGGGGGCGCCCATATCCCTGCATATTCCGCTCAACGGCTGGAACATTGCGACGATCGGGCTGCTGGGGCTTCCGGGGCTGTTGCTGCTGCTTTTGGCAAAGCTCATTCTGTTGTAGCCGCGACAGGCCGGTAAAGTTTGCGGGAATTTTGCTTAACTATGGAAATGCATGATGCTCGTTGAGCCTTCTTTGGCGGAGAAGGCTCATTTTATTATTTTTTTAAAACATCTTTAAACAGACTGCAAAAAAGCAACTTTGCTATTTCGTGCAGATTTGCTATAATAAATGCGGTGATCTTATGTACGAGAGTTTAGGAAAAGTAAGGAAAGAGGCAATGCAGTGCACCAAATGTGCGCTGGCACAGACGCGTCGGCATGTTGTCTTTGGAGAGGGAAACCTGCAGGCAAAACTGATGTTTGTAGGTGAAGGGCCGGGGGCGACAGAGGATGAGACGGGCCGCCCTTTTGTAGGCCCTGCCGGGCAGCTGTTGGATAAGATGCTGGCGGCGATCGACCTGAAAAGGGAGGATGTGTATATTGCCAATATTGTCAAATGCCGACCGCCGGGCAACGCTGACCCGCGGCCGGAATATGCAGAACAATGCATCGGCTATCTGCGGGAGCAGGTGCGATTCATTCACCCCAGAGTGCTGGTATTGCTGGGGCGTATTGCGGTGCAGAATCTGCTCAAAATCCAGAGCGGCATCGGGCGCATTCATGGACAGGTATATGAACGGAAAGGCTTTCTCTTTGTGCCGACGTATCACCCTTCGGCGCTGCTGCGCAACCCGGAGTTGAAGCGTGCGGCATGGGAAGATTTTAAAATGATCAGGCGTTTGCTGGAGGAAACAAATGCAGGACAGACAGGAACAACTGGCGCAGATCTATCATGATTTGCGGGTTTATCTGAAGCAGCAAGGGATGGAGGAGCCGATCGTCTGTGGAGACGGTGCGGTGCAGGCATGGATGTTCATGCTGGGCGAAGCGCCGGGTGCGGAAGAAGTGCGGGAAGGCCGGCCGTTTGTGGGAAAAGCAGGAAAGAATTTGGATGCATTTCTGCTGCAGGCAGGCATTGAGCGGGAACAGATTTTCATTAGCAACGTGGTGAAGTTCCGCCCTTACCGCATTGGGCCAACCGGCAGGCGCGCCAATCGGCCGCCCAATCGGCAGGAAAAGGCATGGTGTCTCCCGTTTTTGGAGCGGGAGCTGGCGCTTTTGCAGCCAAAGCTGGTCGTCACGCTGGGAAATACCGCCCTGCAGGCAATGCTGGGGGATCAGGCGCTCATCGGTGCTTACCATGGCAGTTGCACGAAGGATGCAAAGGGCAGAAATATTTTTCCGCTTTATCATCCGGCCAGTATTATTTATAATCAAAAACTGAAAGAAGTCTATGCGCAGGATCTGATTGCTCTGCGCACCTATCTCGAAGGCGGGGCAACAGAGGGCAGATAAAGGGAGAAACAGATGCAGAAAGGGAAACAGATTTTTTTGATTGCCGTCGTACTCATCGTAGTGATTGCGGTTTCCAGCATCGTCACCTATGCGGTGACCGTGCACAAGATGAATACCGGAGAAATCTATCTGAAAGATGACAGCTACGCAGAACTGATGCAGTATTTTGAACTGAAAAGTGTCAAACAGATTGTGGAAGCACATTATGCGGAGCAACTGGGAGAAGCGGAAAGCGAGGTATTGGTGCACGGTGCCATCTCAGGCATGATGCAGAGCCTGGGAGATGGCTATTCCGCCTTTTATACGGAGGAGGAATACAACAGCTATTTCGATGAAAAGCTGGATGGTTCGCATATAGCGCAGGGAATGCTGCTTGGAATCAGCGAAACGACGGGATATCCGGTGGTCAAACGAGTGTTTGCAGATACGGCAGCCTATGAGGCGGGCGTACAGGTTGGGGACAGCATACTGGAAATAGACGGCAAATCGGCCTACGGAAAGGATATCAATATTATACTGGGATATATCCGTGGAGTTGAGGGCACCGGCGTGAACTTGCTGCTCAGCCGGGAAGGTGTGCAGCAGGAATGCACACTGGTGCGCACGGGCGCACGGGCGCAGTTGGTCTTTACCGATACCATCAACGAGCAGGTGGGCTATATCAGCATTGTAGAGTTTACAGACGATTGTGCGCAGGATTTTGCCAAAGCTTTGGAAAGTATGGAGCAGGAAAAGGTGCAGGCAGTGATCATCGATTTGCGCGGCGTGAGCGGCGGCTATATTAGCGAAGCTGCGGAAGCGGCAGACCTGCTGCTGGATCAGGGCTTGATTGCCACCAGCATGAATCAGGGGAAGGAAACGCTGCGCTGGGAATCGGATGCAGAGGTAAAAAGCACATTGCCGGTAGCCGTGCTGACCGACGGACAGACTTCGGGTGTGGCAGAGGTGTTTGCGGCAGCGCTGCAGGACAGGCAGCGTGGCCTGGTAATGGGAGCGAATACCAAGGGCAATGCGGCATCTACGGCGATCTTTAAAGTCGCTTCTACCGGCAGCATGGTAAAGCTGGTGACGGCATATTATCATTCGCCCAACGGCACGCAGATTCAGGGCAATGGTGTGCAGGCCGATATTTCTCTGGAGCTGGGGGACGGAACTGTGGAAGCCAATGCGCAGCTGTTGGCATCGGCGGCCGAGCAATTATTGAAACAGCTGTCTGCGGAAAAATAAATTTTGGACGCAGGCGGTGCAAAGGGCAAGGGAACGCCCGTATGATTGATTCATACGGGCGTTTTTTTGCGACAGATTGCTGGCAAATGCAAACAGATGGATAGATATTATAAGGGCAGTGCGGCAAAGATGCCCATCAATAAAGCGGTCAACAGGCCGGAAACGGCGATAGCCAGGCTGCTCATGGCGCCTTCCGTCTCTCCCAGCTCCAATGCTCGCGCAGTTCCGATGGCATGGGAGGCGCAGCCGATGGCCAGACCACGGGCGATGGGGTGGGTAATACCCAGCCATTTGCAGGCTCCCTGCGCAATGATACTGCCGAAGATGCCGGTGAGGATGATGGCAGAAGCAGTAAAGGAGGGAATGCCGCCGAATTCCTCTGAAAGCCCCAGACCGATCGCTGTGGTGATGGATTTGGGAAGCAGCGAGAGATATTGCGCCTGGTTAAAGGAAAAAAGCCGCGAGCACAGATAAATGCCGATCAGGCTGGCCAATACGCCCGCGAGAACCGCGGCGCAGATGGCCGGCCAATTTTGGCGCAGAACGGAGAGCTGCTGATAGAGGGGGATTGCCAGGCATACGGTTGCCGGAGTGAGCAGATAACTCAGAAATTGGGTGCCGGTGGCATAGCTGTCATAAGGAATATTCAACAGCAGCAACAGGCCGATGCAGAGCAGGATGGAAATCAGCAGAGGGTTGCAAAGCGCAATAGGGAATTTGCGCTGCAGGAAACAACCGAACTGATAGCAGGCAAGCGTGAGCAGCATACCAAAGAAGGCGGATTCCGCGATCAATTCTTTCATGAGTTTTTCCTTTCTCTGCGACGCAGCAGCCATTGACAAACCCGACCGCAAACGGCCATAACCAAAATGGTGCTTGCCAAAATTAGCAACAGGGCGGGCAGCAGGATATCGGAGAAGCTGCTCCAGGAATCCATCAATCCCACGGCTGCCGGAATGAACAGCAGCGGCATGATCTGCAGGAGCCAGTTTCCGCTCTCCCAAATGGCAGCCAGAGGCAGCAGGTGCGTGACCAATGACAGCAGCAAAAGCAAAAAGCCGTAAATTCCCGCCGGAATAGGCAGCGGAAGCAGGACATGCAGGACTTCTCCTGCAAAAGAAAAAGCCAGTATGATGAGCATTTGACGGATGTATTTCATAAAAGCATACTCCTTATTTGCAAAAAAATCGGCACAGGGCCCTATGCGATAGAGTATATCCAAAAATGGATGAAAAGAAAAGCGGTTGTGTCGATGAAAAAGTAATGGAGATAAAGCGCTTTAAAACATCACTAGCGGGAGCATCGGGTTGGGCCTTTGTTGACAAAAAGCCCAAAATTGGCTATAATGGCACATATTTATGCAGAGTAGACATTCGAGCGTTAAGTGTTGTATGGACGGGGAGTTGCCATACGGACGAAGGGAAGACCGCGGTTCGAATGTCGCATCCCGCTGCCGGAAATACGGATCTCACCTCCTTATATTTCGGAATAACGGGAATAAGGAGGTTTTTTTATGATGAAACAGAAGCATACGGTCAGGTTAATTTGCCTGGCAGGCGTAATGGCCGCCTTATATGTCGGCCTGGACTTTTTTGCGGTAAGTATCAGCGCGCCTTTTGGCGGCAACCTCAAAATTTCTTTGAGCGGTTTGCCGGTGCTGATTACCGCCATTGTCGGCGGCCCCCTTTGGGGCGCGGCAACGGGGTTTGTCGGGGCGTTTGTCGGCCAGATGATTACCTATGGCATGAGCGCGACGACCCTGTTGTGGGTTTTACCTGCGGTAGTCCGTGGTTTATCCATGGGGCTCCTTTTCCGGGCATTTAAAAAGAGCTTAAAACCGGGAATCCTGACGCTGGAAACCTGCATCAGCTCGCTGCTGGTTACGCTGTTCAATACGGGCGCGATGCTGGTAGAGCAGGCGATATATGGCTATTACCAGTCCTTCTATGCGATTTACGTGGCAATTCCTGCAAGAGTATTGGCCGGGATCATCACGGCGATCGTGTTCTCTCTGATGTTGCCGACTATTATCGATACGTTGGATAAACAGATGTTTAAAACGCAATCTTAAAGCAAAAGAATCGGCCGGAACACGGGTGAGGCAGGTGTACCGACGGATGGAAAAACGGATATCTGATAAAGGAAACCGGTGGAAAAGCAGCAGTTTTTCTGCCGGTTTTTTGTGCGGCAGTTTCGCAGGGCATTGGCCTGCAGTTTTCTTCGTTGGCAGCGATGGAGAAAGACGGATTTACAGGGACGGCCGGCGGCAGATCGGTGACGCCGGATACAGGCACTTGCATAAGCGGGGGGGACAGTCCGGCAAAGGATAAAAAGAGGCACGAGCCCAAATGGGTCGTGCCTTCTTTGTGTTTTGCGGTTGGTATACACCGCTTGTTTTTCTATAGATTGACTCAGTATTCGGGAAGGACGCCTGGGCTTTCTTCCGGATCAGGGTCGGGTTCGGGAGGCAGGCTGTCGACATAATCCTGAAGTGTCTTAACCAGGTTATTCAGCGTGTTGGTAGCTGCAATAATATCGGCTGCTACGGGCTCGGAAGCATTCATCTTGCTGCGCAGCGCGTTCATGGTATTATTCAGGTTTGCGATCTGTTCGCCGGTCAGTATGCTCTGATACTGGTTGAGGAACTGGGTTGCGGCTTCCAGCGCTGTCTGAGCTTCTACTTTTGCGTTATTGGCCTGCTCCTGTGCGATTGCCCATTCATAAGTATGGTAGGAACAAATGCGGGTAGTAGCGTCGCCGCCTCCCTCTATACTGCCGCTGCTGACACCGGTCAACAGATTGGGGAAGATGGAAAGCAGTTGTTCCTGAGAAAGCCGCGCATAGGGCGAATCTTCCGGGATATAAACGCCGGAGCCGGTGGTCAGTACATCAGCCGGGCAATACATACCGGCCAACTCGCCGCTGATCGAGCAGATAGTGGCGCTGACATGCATATCGCAATCTCCTGAAGGACCGCCATTCTTGGGAAAGTAATCGGTAACGGTTGGGCATCCTTCATGCGGCCACTTGCCGGAAACGGCACAGACCGTCTTTCGTGTGACACCATAGGAAGAAGCACTGCCTTCCAGAATGGACTTATTTTCCAATCCTTCATGGATTTGAGTCATATAAGTTTTCCAGATAGGCGCTGCCGTATCGCCGCCGTAAGCGGAAGGCAGGGATTTATATTCATCGTGCCCGATCCAGATGGTGCTGGTGTAGTAACCGGTCATACCTGCGAAAAATACGCCGCGGTTGCCGTGGTTGGTGCCCGTTTTGCCGGCGGTGGTGATGCCGGAAATTTTAGCGCGCCAGCCGGTACCGCTGTTGACGGCATTGGTCAAAGCATCTACCAACATAAAGGCGGAGGAGGGCTTATAGACCTGTCGGCTCTCCCGCACCTTCTGGGCATCCAGAATGAAGTTGCCATCGCTGTCTACCACGCGGCTGAAGGAGAGCGGCTCCAGATACATTCCGCCGTTGGCAATGCAGCCGTAAGCGCCTGCCATTTCAATGACGGTGATGCCGCTGGTGCCCAATGCCAGGCCGACGCCATCGGCATTGATCGCCTTGGTGGAAACGCCCAGATTGACCAGATAGTTATAGGAATTTTCGATGCCCACCTTGGTCATCAGCGTGCGGGCAGCAACGATATTGAGTGATTTGATGATACCTGTACGGATTGTGGTCGGGCCATAGGTGCCCACACTGGTAGTCGGGTGCCCGGCAGCAGTGCCCCAGCCGGGAATGGCGACCGGGATATTTTCTATAATGGTTCCCAGACCACAGCCGGCATCAAAGGCCGGTCCGTAGACGGTGATCGGCTTGATGGAGGAACCGACCGGCATACGGCTCTGGTATGCGCGGTTGAGGGATTTCTGTATCGTCGGCTCATCGCGGGAACCGACAATCGCCTTCAGCTCGCCCGTATGCTGATCAAGCACAACTGCGGCAGCCTGAGGCTGAATGGTTTCAGAACCGTCGGAATGGACGATGACGCTGTTTGCTTCCGACATCTTGGGATATTTGGCTTCGGAAAGCGTCTGCTGCACGGCGTTCTGAATATCCGGGTCAACAGTGGTATAGATATGGTATCCGCCGGTGCGCAGCTCATTGCTGATGGCATTGCGGTTGGCCGTGGTATCTTCCAGCTCACGCACTTTCAACAGATGGGTGACGACATCATAGATGGCATATTCCACAAAGTGAGGCATAGCGTAAAGGTCGGAGACTACGGAGTGTTCCAAAACCACCAAATCGTCGGCCATGGCTTCTTCCATCTCTTCTTTGGTGATATAGCCGCTCTGATACATGCGCCGCAGAACGGTATTGATGCGGTCATTGAGCTGATCCATTTTATGGGTCACGTACATGGCGCGCCGTGGACTATACAGCCAGGTGAACTGCGTGACGCCGGCCAGGCAGGCACACTCGCGCAGGGTAAGTTCATCCAGGCCCTTTCCAAAGTAATCCAGCGCGGCGGCTTTGACACCGTAGTTGGTGCCGCCAAGGGGCATGGAATTGAGGTAGGCCTCGAGAATCTGATCTTTGGTATACACTTTTTCCAGCTGCAGCGCTAGGCTCATCTCCTGAATTTTGCGCTTATAGGATTTTTCCGTGGTCAGCAATTTATTTTTGATCAGCTGCTGCGTGATGGTGCTGCCGCCGCTGACCGAGTTGGACGTCAGGTTGCCCAAAAAGGCATTCATCAGACCCTTGAGGTCAATACCGTGGTGGGAATAGAAGCGGGTATCCTCAATTGCCACGACTGCCTGCTGTAAATGCAGAGGAATCTCATCAATGGTAGCATAGTCGCGATTTTCCACGCCGGCATAAGTAGTGATGAGGTTGCCGTTGCAGTCATAAATATAGGAAGTGAGGTCATTATTGCTGATCTCCACCAGATCCAGCTCCGGCGTCGTCCCCAAATAAGCTTTGCCGACCCCAAAGACAGCGCCGACGGCAGCTATCATGACCATGACCAGGCAGATGCCCAAAATTTTCAAGGTGGTGAGCAGCATGCCCAGCAGGAAAAAGGGCTCACGCTGCTTGGGCTGGAACATTTTTTCCCATTTTTCGGGCAGCGAAACAGAAGCCGGAGAAGTTCCCTGCATTTTTTTGGAATTAAACAGCACGGTGGCTTCCGGTTGGTCGGCTTCGGGAGCTTTTTTGCCGAAAAGCCCGCGCAATGCGGCTCGGCATTTCTGAAAACCTTTCTTGATATTACTCCACAGTTTGGTAAAAAACGTGCGGAAAACGTTGGGTTTTTCTTCCATAGTTCCTCCTGACCGCCAGATGGCGGCACGAATTGATAAATATAGCATATTATAACACAGAAACCTGTTCTTGACACGTGGTTTTGGGAAAGTTTACTTTTCCGGGCAAAGAAATGGGGTGGGATATGCGCAAAAAGAAGAAACAGAGATGGTGGCTGTTGGCGTTGAGCCTGTTGCTGCTGTTTACAGGCGGATACCTAGTGATGCTGCGAGGACTGATGCCCAATGTGATGATACAGGCAGAGGCCACGGTTTCCAACCAGGCGCTGGGCATTATGAACAGTGCAGTCAAGGAAATCTTAGGGCAGACGGATATGAGCGAACAGTTGATCCGGGTAGAAAAAGACGATCAGAACCGCATTTCCATGCTCAGCATGAATACCATGGCCATCAATGAAATTGCCAACCGCTGCGCCATTGCCGCCAAGGATCGCATTGCACAGTTTACAGAAAGTTCCATCAAAGTCCCGCTGGGGAATGTGGTGGGCTCCAAATTGTTTTCCGGTAAAGGGCCGAAAATCCGGGTAAAAGTGCAGCAGGCAGGGACGGCTACCGCAGGATTCTATACCGAGTTTGAGACGGCAGGCATTAATCAGACCCGATATAAAATCTATATTGTACTCAAGGCCAATATCCGCATGATTTGCGGCGCGGCCTCGCAGATGGTAGAAGTTTCAACCGAAGTGCTCATTTCGGAAGCGGTTATTGTGGGCGCGGTCCCAGAAACTTATGCGAATGTTGCGGATTTATCCGATTTTGCCAACTTTATCCCTTGATTGCCGGGCTTTTTTATGCTAAAATCTCATAGTTAGTTTACAATATGAGAACTATGGAGGTACAGCAGATGTCAGGTCATTCCAAATGGTCAACGATCAAGAGAAAAAAAGAAAAAACAGACGCTGCCAGAGGTAAGGTATTTACCAAGCTGGGCAGAGAACTCGCCGTTGCAGTTAAGGAAGGCGGTGGGCCTGACCCGAACAACAACTCCAGATTGCGGGATTGCATTGCCAAGGCGAAAATGAACAACATGCCCAATGAGAATATCAACCGGGCAATCAAAAAGGCAGCGGGTGAAGGCGAGAGTATTAACTACGAGACGATCGTATATGAAGGGTATGCACCGGGCGGCGTTGCCGTCATCGCAGAAGCGCTGACCGATAACAAAAACCGCACCGCTTCGGATGTGCGCCACGCATTTGATAAAAATGGCGGCTCCCTGGGTGCCAGCGGCTGCGTTTCCTGGATGTTTGATACCAAGGGCGTGATTACCGTGGAAAACGATGGGCAGATCGAAGAGGAAGAGTTGATGATGGCTGCACTGGAAGCAGGTGCAGAGGATCTTTCCAATGAAGGAGAGGTTTTTGAAATCACAACCGAAGTGAGCACGCTGGGCGAAGTGCGGGAAGCGCTGGAGCAGGCGGGTTATAAGCTGGATTCCGCTGAAATCAGCCGGATTCCTCAGAACACGGTAGCACCGGATGCCGCTTTTTATGAAAACATCGAAAAGCTGCTGGATATGCTGGAAGAGAACGACGATATTCAGAATGTCTATCATAATGCGGAGATGGATGCATAAAAGCACAGTACATACCAAAAGAGCCTGTCGGAGAAAATCTGCAGGCTCTTTTTGTAAACGCAAGGAGGCATGCTATGAAACTTACCATCATAACCAGGCCTTTGTGCCCATATTGCAGCCTACTGATGGAAGCGCTTGCCGGGCGCCGGGAAAAGGAAGGCGTGGATCTTACTTACCTGCAGGACGGTCAACCGGAGGCGCGGGCATATGATTATTATTATCTGCCTGCGGTTTTTTTAGACGGAAAGCGCGTCCTGCACGGCAAAGCCGAGCCGGAGCAGATTCGGGCGGTGCTTGATCAGGTGATGCGCGAAAAACAGGCATAAATTCCCATAGACACAGCGCATACTATCTGCAAAAAGGTGGTATGCGTTTTTATGAAAAAGAAAAGAAAATGGCTGCTGTTGTTGCTGCTTTTTTTACTCAGTGCGGCTGCAGGGCTGTATGCGGCTGCCCATTCGCCGGAGATCAGCGGGGAAGCGGAAGCTGTGCAGGCGGCAGACAGCGAATATATTGCGCTGACCAGCCGGCTGACGATTTGCAGCGAATATCAACTGTGCGGCCATGTATTGAAAGAAGAAGTTGAAATGCCCGCTGCCTATGTGGGGCTGGATAAACAACAGCTGCGCGCAAAGCTGGGGGAGATTTCCATCAGCAAATTTTCGGCGCAGGAAGTGGTGCTGACCAGACGGTTTCATTGCTATTGCCCGCAGCATCTGGTGGCCTATCTGGAGGAAGGTGCGTTGGGCATTTACCGGACTGTTGCCGGCAGCGACGAAGCGGAACTGGAAGAACGCCTGGCAGTTTCTGCGGAGAATCTCTCGGCGGCGGAGCGGCGCGCTCTGCGGCAGGGAAAGGTATTCTCTTCCATACAGGCAGTCAGAGAATATGCCAGAGCATTGCGTGACCGGGAATAAATAGGTTGCGGTGAAAGGAAAAAGCGGATTTCTATTGAGAAATACGCTCTTTTCATATATGATAGGAAATAAGTCATCAATCAGCCGTTTTGGCTAATAAACGGAGGAAAAACATGGATCAGATTTTACATATGGTACAGCAGGCAGGCAAGGCTTCCAGAGAACTGGCACTGTTGCCTTCCGCCAAAAAAGAAGCAATTCTGCTGGAAATGGCGGATGCTTTGGAGGCAAAGCAGCAAAGTATATTGGCAGCCAATCGGGAAGACCTGGCGGCGGCAGAGCAGGAAGGGAAAGGAAAAGCATTTCTCGACCGGCTGGCGCTGAGCCCGGAGCGGATTAAGCAGATGGCCGAGGGGATGCGGCAGGTGGCGCGCCTGCAGGATCCGGTGGGTGAAATTGTGAGCGGCTCGACGGCGCGCAGCGGCATCCGCATTGTGAAAAAGCGTGTGCCTTTTGGCGTTGTGGGCATAATTTATGAAGCAAGGCCCAATGTGACGGCAGATGCCATTGCCATTTGCCTGAAAACGGGCAATGCGGCGGTGCTGAAGGGCGGAAAGGAAGCGCTGTGTTCCAACCGGGCTATTGCGCAGGCAGCCATAGAAGCAGGCTTGCGTGCAGGTATGCCGGAGGGAGCGATTGCCCTGATCACGAATACCGAGCGTGAGGCGACGGCCTATCTGATGACACTGCGGGGCTACATCGATGTGCTCATTCCGCGGGGCGGAGCCGGGCTCATCCAGGCAGTTGTGAATCACTCGCGCATTCCTGTAATTGAAACGGGCGTGGGCAATTGCCATGTATATGTCGATGCTTCTGCCGACCTGCAGATGGCGGCTGAGATCGTGGTCAACGCCAAAGCCTCCCGGCCGTCCGTTTGCAACGCCATTGAAAACCTGCTGATTCATCGGGAGATCGCCGCAGAGTTTTTGCCGCTGATTGCCCGCAGGCTGCGGGAAGCGGGGGTGGAAATGCGGGGCTGCCCGGTTTGCTGCGCAGCCGATGCCTCCATCCTTCCGGCGACAGAGGAGGATTACAAAACGGAATTTTTGGATTATATCATCGCCATGAAGGTGGTAGACAACCTGCAGCAGGCAGTGGAACATATCAACGCCTACGGCAGCGGCCATTCGGAGGCGATTGTCACTGCTTCCTATGAAGCAGCGGAATATTTCCAGCAGCGGGTAGATGCGGCGGCTGTCTACGTCAATGCGTCTACGCGCTTTACAGACGGCGGAGAATTCGGCTTTGGGGCCGAAATCGGCATCAGCACGCAAAAGCTGCATGCCCGCGGCCCGATGGGTTTGACGGAAATGACGACCTATAAATATCTCATTTCGGGAGACGGACAAATTCGCTGAAAAAAGCGATCGAAATGGATAGGAGAGGAATATGGGTAAAAACAGTTGGAAAAAGATTTTCGGCATGGTCTATGCCGGGCAGGCATTTTCGATTGTAGGCTCGGCAGCAGCGCAGTTTGCCGTCATCTGGTGGCTGACTGCGCAGACGGGTTCGGCAGTCACGCTGACCTTGGCAAGCATCGTCTCATTGCTGCCGAATATGTTTTTAGGGCCTTTTGCCGGCGTATGGGTGGATCGATGCAATCGAAAATGGGTTATGATTGCCGCGGATGGCTTGGTGGCCTTATCCAGCGTTGCGCTGGCTGTTGCCTTCTGGCTTTGGCAGGCGCCGTCGGTATTGTTTATTTACGGAGTTCTGTTTATACGCGGCATCGGCAATACCTTTCATTCCCTGGCAATGGAGGCTGCGATCCCCATGTTTGTCCCTGTGGACAAGCTGACCAAGGCGGGCGGTTGGGGAAGGCTGATCAGTTCTCTTTCCAATATGCTGGGGCCGGCCTTGGGAGCAGGGATGTTGGAAATACTGCCGGTTTCTCTGATCCAATTGTTTGACGTGGCCGGTGCACTGGTGGCATCGCTGTGTTTGCTGCCGGTGTCGCTGCCTAAAGCAGAAAAGAAAGGGGAAAAGGTGCAGCTGCTTGCCGATTTGCGGCAGGGATTTGCAGCCATGAAAGAAAATAAACCGCTGATGGTGATTTTCTTTCCGCTTTTGGTTGCCAATATGCTGGTGATGCCCTTGAACTCGCTTTATCCGCTGCTGGTTTACGAGCACTATATGGGCGGCGCAGCCCAGAATGCCTTGGCGGAAATCGTATTTTCTGCCGGAATGTTTTCCGCATCCTTGGCAATGGGCATCTGGGGTGGCAAAAAGCGGCGTTTTTTATTGATTTCCGGCAGCGTCTTTGTGCTGGGATTGGCGGCGCTGGGCGGCGGCTTGCTGCCGCAATGGGGATTCGCCCTGTTTTTAGTCTGCGCATTTTTGATAGGTGTAACAGTGACCTTCTTCAATATTTTGATGATTGCGTATATACAGGAAACGGCAGCGCAGGAGGTGGCGGGCAAGGTATTGTCGTTGGTGACGACAGCGGCTGCGCTGGGGACTCCCTTCGGGCTGTTGCTGGCAGGGCCGCTCAGCGAGCGGATTGGAGTAGACAAGATGTTTGCGGGGTCGGGTGCGTTGATTGCGGTGGCCGGCATTCTTTGTTGGCTGCTGAGCGGAAAATATGACCGAGAGGAAGAAATAGAGAAACGGGAAGAGGCCGAGCAAAATAGGGCATGAAAAAACGGTATGACCATGGTCATACCGTTTCCCGTTTGCTCCCTAAAGGAAGTTAATTTTTCCGGCAGCAGTTATGCAGCCACCGCTCAGAAAATCCATATCAACAGACCTGCCACTATGGCAAGGGCGCCCAGCAGATACATCGTACAGCCGAGACAACCGCAGCCATAAGGGTGCCGCCGCGGAGGCGGGGGAGGCCCCATGGGTGGGCGATGATGAAATCCGCCAAAGAATCCGCCGGGGCGTGGTCCTCTTGGAGGCGGGGCACCAAAACCGCCGGGGCGTGGTCCTCTTGGAGGCGGGCCA
>JABLTO010069187.1_pt1 | contig 39434 bp, 25 predicted proteins | sample 7160091 | NCBI WGS metagenome assembly JABLTO01 (sample SAMN14651225, study PRJNA627086) | human gut metagenome | isolation source: feces | host: Homo sapiens
ACATGTCCCGGCTCGATGACAACCTGCAGGAAGCGAACTGATCATCGTCCCATGGACGGGCACGACCCTAAGTGCGCAAACCTTCGGGCACTACCAATCACCAACGCCACCCCACATACTAAGCAGATTATTAGCGAAACTACCAGCAAAATTATGTTGCGCAATCCATGGAAAATGGTTGAACATAATGAGAAACATCGCAAGCAGTCTCAGCGATTCGATACCAGATTCTCGCTTACTGTGTATCGTAGGTCGTTTCCCGTCCGACATTTCATTTTCCCTTCCTGTGAATTGACAATGCACTGAGATCTCCGATGCACCACCTCATGTGTCGCTGAATAAACGCATTACATATATAGCTAATTACCATGGCGACCGCTACTGTTACCACACCTAAAATCAATTCAGTAAATAAATTAGCCGTTCTAACAGGAAAACGAAGAATCGAAAAGAATAAAAACTTCGTCAACTTAAGTGACACATCATTCAATGCATAAAAAATCAAGCTGTCTTTTCCAATAACACTGATTACACGAACATTGGGAATCAAAAGACTGAAACAAATCGCTGAAGTAATACCCGCGATAGTTGTAAGGAAAGACAAGAAGCACTGAATCAGCACATTGGGTATTGATATATTTGTTGAAATCTCAAAAAATAACAGGAAAACAACAAAGGAAGCAGCGGCCAAAAGAAGTTTACTTACCTTTTTGGCATGATCCCAAGAATATGCATTGCACAGTTTTGCAAGAAGATATCCCAAACCAACATATGCAGTTGATTCGAAGAGCTTTCCAATCTGGAAAGGAAGTTGCGCTGCAGAGGGAATACTCTTAAGCACAAAATCAATCACAACATACATAGTCAACGTCAAGGAAAGCGCAAAAACATTGTCTCTTGTAATTTTAATCGTAATCCATAGCGCTAAAGAAGCCGTAAATAAAGACCAGAGGAACCATAATCCTGCATTTCCTTGGGCAAGGATAATAGAGACAATCGTTTGCAGAGGATTTGCGTCTGCTGTTTTCCCAGCTGAAGTGTATAGCGATGGTTTCAGGAGCTTAACAGCAGGAGTTATAAGCGCAAGAACAGAAAAAAAGTAGTACGGAATTAGCAAGGTTTTCGCTCTCTTTGCCAAAAGAGATACAAATTCTATTGCTGGCTTAAAGAAGAGCCCGCTTAACACAAAGAAAAGCGGCATATGAAATGTGTATATGGCATCATGAATAGGCTTGAGTGCAGGGAACCAACTATCGCCTAAATGTCCAAAGAAAACAAGAAACATAGCAACAGCACGTGCATTATCAATCCATCTAATTCGTTTTTTTGACATAATATCTTTCTTTATTACGAGTATGATTATTTTCACATAGAACCGCTACAGCAAATAAGGCAATATTCATTACATTTGGCGGATACAAAAAAGACTGATCCACACAAAAAGCAATAAACACACACAATATTCCAATTGCTAAAATGCGCCCATTATAAGAACGCCAGCACATACGAATTATCGAAATAATTCCACAAAAAAAAGCAACTGTTGATATTAATCCAAAAATGCAAAAATACTTCGGTAATCCCTCACCTCCGATAGCAACATTAGGATCTTGCCCTATAAGAATTTGTCTTAATAGTTCTGGACCATTCATCTCACTAATTACATCAATGTTGTGTGCCCATTGAATTGTGCGCCCATTCCCGGTTGAAGAAGATAAAGTTTGTTTTATAAGACGATCAGTGAACTGGGAAATAATCGTGCGCTGTACCGCTAAAGCTACAATACCAGCGGTGACAACCACGCCTCCCCCAATCAACGTAATTCCTCGGCGACGAGGAGGAATCTGTCTAATAAATTGAATCAAGAGCACGAAGAGAAACAGAAAGAAAGGGATCTGAATTGATCTGGAACCACATAATAAGAAACCAACAAATCCTAGAATCAATGCAATATATCGAGCATACTTCCAAGATGAAGGTCTCAACCGATGTGACAAAAGATAAGAAATACTCAGTACGGAGAAAATACCGAAAGAGTTACCAGTCTGATAGGTTGAAACTATCTTTTCAGCCGTATTCGTCTCAGCATTCCAGCCAATTGCTTTATCTAAAAAATCTTGTCCATATGTATAAGTGACTCCAGGAATAGCCAACTGTGAAATTCCAATGAAGTATTGTGCAACGCCATAAGCATTAGTAATAATCATTGCAATTATTACAATCTTTGTAAATCTATCGGATGAAATCCGAGACGCAGATATGCCTACCGCGGGGGATATCAAAACGATAAGTATTTGCGCAAGAAAATATGGTCTTGCTCCTTGAGTGATATCCGTTAAGATTGTTATTATTCCAAAGAAAAGCAAAACTACATATAGTATGGCAAAATTTTTATGCCTCTGAATCAGCAGCAACGTTTGATTGGGATGTCTGAGCACAACATACACTGTCAGAAGCAAATTTAGTGTAAGAGGTAATCCTGCAATTTGTATTCCCGCTTTAGGGAAGGCCATTGTAATAAAAGTAAATAATGCATCCATACTGTGTATCTATACCTGCCATATCACTTTGCGGTAGGAATCACAGTATCTCGCAGAAAAGCGAGAGACTTCTCCCGAAGCTTTTCAAGCCGCTCATTGGTCTGTGCATAATCAATGCTATTTTCAAGAAGCTGATCATCCATGACATGTCGGTTTGCAAGGCCCAAAGAATCCAGCAAATCAAGCATACGTGAATTCGTAGTCTGCTTGACCGTAAAGAAGTGGAATGGCTTGTTATAGACAATGGAGAATACCGTGCCATGGAAGGAATTCGTTACTACAGCTTTCGCATTACGGATGAGATTCACAAAAGTATTAGGCGTTGCGTTCCAGAAATATTTATCCTGATCAAGCGTGTAATCTTCTATCGCCGTGCCGATGGTATAGACCTTCACTCCCAGCTTATTAGCCAACTTCCTGGCGTATTCATAAACATTCTTTTGCCGGTTGTATCCATAAACTAGAACATAGTCCTCATTGGGAACAAAATCACTGTCATCGGCAATCAGGTTCCAGTCTTTCTGCTCAAGTAGGAAAACCGGATCCACAACCGATTCGACATGCTGAATTCCAAGCGATTCAAGCATTGGCACTGACGAAGGTTCCCGCACCGAAACAGCATCAAAATCAGAAATCAGACGCTTGTATCGAGTTTTTTGATCTTCCGGAATCTCAGGCATAGCAATGCTTGCCGCATAAGCAACCTTCTTGGCACCTTGTGGAGCAAAACTTAAGAAAAAAGCATCATCCTTGCCGTTCTCCTTGTTCTTGCAATTCCAGATCTGGTCGCTACCGCAGATATACACATCTGCTGCAGGAACATCGGCCTTAATATCATCGAAGTTCTTGTACATCTTAGAACTCATCGGAATGTACCGTTCGAGGAAACGCCCGAATACCTTACGTCCCTTTGCCAAATCAGGAGTTCGGACGATGTTCCGAATAAGGCGGATAGGCAGCGGCTGACTCGATTCCCAGTAATAGTCAGGATTGTAATCAAGCACACGGGCATCAATTCCCATGTTGCGTAACGCAGTGTTAAGACCATAGGTTTGCAGTACAGCACCGTAGTTGGCGGGACGGCTGCAAGTAATTGTGTAGGAAGTAATAGCCCGAGTCATCGTGTCTCCTCAATGTTGTTATCGTCAGTGACAGTAAGTTTTTTGAAGTATCTAAAAGCTGTGTATCGTATGATAAATGTCCAGATATTCGTGCTGGCGAAAACACAACATACTGTAAGTGGCGTTACATTGTTTGTCACCCACAAAATAGTACATACCGTCAGATTAATCGCTGCGGCAACCATGATGGCCAAGTTAGCCCAGAAAGCTTTCCCTATGGGGGAAAGAGCAGGATATCCGAACATGTAACTGAAATAGCCTACGAATACGCCAATCATCAGAATACGTAAGTACAGGCCTGCTTGCTGGTATTGCGAGCCTAAAATAAATACACACAGAGGAGTCGCGAAAATTGCGACAAAGGCGCATACAGCTGCCCATACAAGGCCACCAAGCATTAAAATGCGGCGGAATAGTCGGTAGTCCCTACGCCTCATAATGGCTGGATATAGTGCATCTCCAACAGGCGGAATCATTTGTTCACCGGCCGTTGATATACGGGTAGCGCCTGAATACAAACCCATTTCCACTGAATTAGGTGAGAATTTAGTGCCAAGGAAAATAGATCCAAGTGAGCCGTTGATACTTACTGATATACGCGATATAAAGAACCAGAAACTTTCTTTCATTATGGACAGAATCTCATGCATATCAATCTTGGTGGCATGAATACCGTCTCTTTTAATCAAAGAGAAAGCCCAAAGCAACGCCAACGTATCGCATAGCAGCATAGAAAGCGGGTAAAGAATAAGCGTCTTGTCGCTTTTCACCAATACCAAAGTAATGATAAGAATGCCAGATTTTGCCGTCAATGCACGGATTGTAATATCTTTCATCCGTTCAATACCGCGGAAATACGCGTCAGGAAGCAACGCTTTCACAATCGAATCCGCAAGGAAAATCGACACAACCAATAAATGATCACGCACTGAGCTCATAGCTAAAGCACAAAGCGCAAAACCGATACATGCTATCACTGAAAGAACAAGTTTGGCATAGGTCATCGTAGATACAATCTGCGATACCTTCTCCTTATCATCACGATTGACCGATACAGTTGCAGTCGTAGAAATCTGGAATCCATACTCCACAATCATCTGAAAAACAAGGCATAGTGAAGTAGAGAAGCCAATAAGACCAAAGCCCTCGACAGAAAGAACTCTCGAAAGATAGGGGAAAAGAAGCAATCCTACAAAGTAATTCGAGAATGTAAGCCCATATAAGAATATGGCATTTTTAGCAATGGCAGAACGCATAAACGCTACTTTCCTCTCCCCCTACACACGCTGTTTCCGCTTGAGTCGGTATCTCCAAAAAATGGATGCTTCAACTGTCAGCCGCGGACTTATCCAAGCTGCCAATGACTTCATTTTTTGTCCCATACTGATTTCCATAGAAAAAGTTCTTGGTGCAGTATGTCTTATTTCACGCACAAGATAACGGTAAAAGTCCTGATGCTCCTTACATGCTTTTGCGCGAACTAAATGAATCATCGCATAAAGCTCAGTCGCAAAACATTGATAATCCACTGCATCATCTAAACGAGCGCTACGAGGGACAAGATTATTTTTAATAATTTTCATTGTCTCAATTGCACCGTAAGCTTGTTTATCAATATTAGGCTTTTTAGTGGCAGAACTATCATTATCTACGTTATAAACGTAAACTCTCCGCAAACCAACACCGATTGTAATTGCATGAGGAATTACCTGCGTATTGAACTGTAGACCTTCACCAGTCTTAAGCTCGGGAAGAAAACGTCTGTCGCCAATAACAGTTTTTTTATACATTCGATTCCAAACTGCAACATTTACATGATTATAGAGAATGTCACAGAGCATATCTTCAGGAGTAATTGAATAAATATGGTCTATCTGAATTTGTTCATGCAATTGTGAAGTAAAAGAATTACGAGACATCGCAATGTCCGAGGATGTCTCATTAATAATTTTCATTAAATATTCAACATAATCAGGCTCAATCCAATCATCGGAATCAATAAAAGTAATATATTCACCATGTGCATGCTCAAGCCCCGTGTTACGAGCACTAGACAAACCTTTGTTAATGGAATGATGGAAAACAGTAATCCTTGAATCTTTTGAGACAAAATCATCTACAATTTTTCCTGTATTATCAGTAGACGCATCATCTACAATGATGATCTCAAGATTATTATATTTTTGCTTTATCACTGTTTCAATACAATGTGCCACATATTCTTCTACATTATATGCGGCAACCAAAACAGACACAAGCGGTTTTTTATCATTAATCATAAAATTATATTTTCTTTATAGTAAACATTTATTAATTATTTCAAAACAATTCTCGTAACTGATTTGCATATCTATATGAATCTAATTGTGGCCGTAAATTTTCACTACCTTGGACCATCCTTGTGCGTTTTTGAGAATCATTAGCAAGCTCCACCATAGCCTGTGCGAGATGTTCGACTAGCTTGCTGTCACGCTCAAGAATAATGGCGCAGCCATTATTCGCATATTCCGGAATGCCGCCAGATCTAGTAGTGATCAACGGTTTGCCTGAAACCAGGCTTTCAATCACCGCCAGCGGAGCCGGATCATCCCAGATGCTGGGCAGCACACATACATCGGCCATCTCATACAAAGCAGGCATATCGTTGTAGTCAACGAAACCAGTGAATACAATCTTGCTTTCAACTTGGGGCTGGGAGGCAAGATCATGGAGTTTCTGCTCGAAGGGACTTTTGATATTCGAGTTGAAGAAGAACGCACCGGCAACAACCAGCTTTGCATTGGGAACTTGCTCTGCGACCTGGCCGAATGCCTCCAGCAGCTCCTCGGCGCCCTTTTCCGGACTCAGACGCCCTGAGAACAAGAAAACAATATCCTCATCGCTGATGCCATATTTCGCACGGAAAGCTTTGGCCTTGCGCTTGGCCTCATCGGATCCGAAACGACTGGTATCAACGCCGTTGCGCCATACGGCCTTCTGCTCAGGTTTAAGTCCACCCTCTCCATGCTCACGAAGGAACTTGTCAAGCGTGTTCACAATGTAATTAGAGACACCAAGTACCTTCTTGACTTGCGCAATCTCGTGCTTACAACCGAAATCATTGGTCACTTCATTGTGCAGATGGTAGTACACCTTGTCCGCATAACGTTCAGCGTTACCATACTTCTGCATGGTCATGAACAATGTGGCATGATTTTCGATCATGACCTTATCGAATGGAGCCTTGCCACTCGCATCGTCTTTGCTCAACGCTTTGGCCACCTTGCGGATGTACCACAAACGTTGCGCAATATACCGGTAGCTCATGAGCTTCTTCTTGCGAAGAATATATTTTGCAGCCCAGTAAATACACCGATCGGCAGCCTTTACTAGCATTGGCGTCTTGATAAAGCGAAAATCAGTGTGCTGAAAAGCACCATCACGAACGATTTCGTCAACACCAGGCGCCCAGGAAGAGAAAACTGTGAACTCGAAATTCGGTGTCTTCTCATTCTCCCGAACCATCATCATGTCCAACGCTTCAACAGCGCCGCCGAGAACATTGGGAACAGGCAAATAGCCAGAAGTGACAACAGCGACATGGGAACTCATAGGCTCTCGCTCCTATTCCTTTTCAATACCAACAAGCGATTCATATCTTTGCATCAGCTGCTTGGCGCATTTTTGAATATCGTAGTCTCCAGCGATATCATCCATCATCCGAGAACGACTTGAAGACTCTGAATGAGAGAGCGCCTCGCTCCAAAGCTTCGCACCAGCAATAGGTAAGAAAATGGATTTACCTGTGACATCTGCCTCTAGCGGAACAGCATCACTCAGCAAACAAGGAAGGTTAGCTACCTGAGCCTCCACTGCGACCATGCCCAAGCCCTCATAAAGACTAGGAAGACAAAATACATCAAAAGCCTGGTACAAACGATTCACATCAGAACGTTGCCCAAGGAACAATATATGATCGACAATACCGAGCTCTTCAGCATGCTGCTGTACAGCAGGCATATCTGGTCCATCACCCACAAAGGCAATCATTGCATTGGGCTTGCCGGGAAGTACATCCGCAAGCACATCCACTAGAAAAGCTTGATTCTTCTGCGGCATAAAACGCCCGACGTGACCAATTAGGAATGTATCTTCTGCAATCCCAAGTTCTTTGCGAGCTTCTTGACGAATCACAGAATCAAACCGGAATTTATCCAATTCAATACCATTGGGGATTACTGTAAAATCCGCATTCTTGCCAAACAACCACTCCCCTGCGTAATGACTACACGCGAATCGTACTGTCGGGTATACATTTGCGAACGGGCGCAACGCGAGCTTCATTACGTTCTTCGCAAACTCACCTTTGCCCATAGTTGAGTGAGAATGTGCGATGCGAACAGGCACACCAACCTTCTCCGCTGCTGACAATGGGAACACACTCAACGTGTTGATGTTGCTGTGCACAATCGGCCACTGCTGTTCACGCATCAGGCGAATGAGCTCACGGCGGTAGCGAATCGGATGCTGGTACGGCGGTATACGGAATACACGGCCTCCCAAAGCGGTGATTTCCTCTTCGGGAACACGCGTGGAATCCTCATCAACAAGGAAGTCAAACTGCACCTTGCTGCGATCAATGTGGCGGTAGTAGTTCATCACTACAGACTCCACGCCACCGCCAACCATTTTGCCGACGATCTGAGCTACACGAATCGGTTCTTGTTGACGACTGCCGTCAGCTCCTTCATCATGATGCCGCACATCACTACCGCACATCGTATGCACAGTTTCCCTTCTGCTTGTTCATCCCCGAAACACAATTATTGGCGAGTTGACTACATTCCTACGCAAACCATGTGTATCTGTATCCCTCAACTCAGTACGCCCCTTTATGGGTAAGCACCGCACCGACTGTGCGGAAAAGCAACACGATGTCCCCTAACATGGACCAATTCTGCACGTAGGTAACGTCCAGAGCCTCGGATTCCTCCTCACTCAGGTTGGATCTGCCGGATACCTGCCACGGGCCGGTGATACCAGGCTTCACCAGCATGCGAGTGGCATACGTCTGGTTGTACTGGGCCACTTCCTCAGGCAGCGGCGGGCGCGGCCCCACCACGCTCATGTCGCCCTTGAGCACGTTCAGGAACTGCGGGAACTCGTCGATGGAGAACTTGCGGATGAACTTACCTACCGGCGTAATTCTCGGGTCGTTCTTCATCTTGAAAATGAACCGCCCCTTCTGGCCACTCTCCTCAGCCAGCTCGGCCTTCATCTTGTCCGCGTTCACCACCATGGAACGGAACTTAATCATCTTGAACGGCTTGCCACGGCGACCCACACGGGTCTGAGTGTAGAAAATAGGCCCTCTATCGGTCACCTTGATGGCAATGGCCACCGGGATGGTAATAATCGCGGTGCCAACCAATGCCACCAGCGACACCACAATATCGAACACACGCTTCTTGAACATGGCCCACGGCGAATACTGCGGCAGGCTGATGGTCATCACCGTGGAACCCTGAATCACACGGATGTTGGTCTCATGGCCGCTCACATCCACCGCGGAGGTAATCAACGCCACTTCCAAGTTCATGGCCTCCACGTCCAGCACAAACGTGTTGAAATTGTCCGAGAACCGGTGCATCACATCCGTTACCATCACCGTCTGCACGCCCATGGCCACGGCACGTTCGGCGAAATTCTTACAATACGGCAGCGTCACGATGTCCCTGCCGCTGATCTCATGAATCCGCTGTTTGAACCCATCGGGCGCAGCGACGGCCTCCACAAGACCGGTCTTCTCGTTCAACCCAATCGGGCACACCGCAACGGCGTGGTAGTTCAGCTGGCTTTTCTTGCTCAGGAACTCCAAGGCGCGTTCAATGCCCTCGGGAGAGCCAACCAGCACGGTGCCATACGAATACGCGCCCTTCTCACGGCTGAACAGCACGCACTGACGAATGATGAAACGTTCGACAATGGTGACCAGCAACGCGCACAGCAGCGCCAATCCAGTGGTCACCAGAGGCACATACACGTTGAGAATGGAATTCAACGCGCAAACCATCAAACCCGCGAACAGCGCGCCCTTGATCAGGAACGCATTGAGCTGGTAACCATCACCCATCACATGACGGTGGTACACGCCTACGCTGTGCAGGCAATATATCCAAATCAGCGACCCAACAAGCATATACGCCCACAAAGCAATATGGAAGTGGAAACGCGTGGAATATAAATCACCGGTATTCCGCACCACGTATACGATCGCCGAAGCGATGATGAAGGCAGCCATATCGCACAACACCAACAGGGCGTTGACGAAGAAACGCCAGTAGGCAACGCTGAGCACATGCCTGCGTGAGGTCTCGCTCAGTTTCTCCCCACTATTCCCACTGTAAGCCATTCTTCTTTCTCTCCAAGACTAAAAGCCGCCCCCCCCCCGATTTGTTGGGGGCAATAAATTAGATTACTCGCACTTCCGTATAAAAGACACTCTCCGCTTGGCCGACACGCTCACCTGCCTTCGATAAGCGGAGTCTGGCGGACGGTGAGGGCATTCTTCGTGTTCGGAGCGGACTGCACGTGCAAGGTGATCTCATACTCCTCCCCCGGCTTCAACGTGACCTTGCCAACGGCGAGCGTCAAACCGTCATGCACGGTCACGCCCTGGCAATCGTTCTGGTTCTGGAACTTCCAATCCACCAAGCGGCCATTCGCCGGCGCGTACAGGAACAAGGCCGTCCGGATATCTCCAGGCTCGGTTCCATCCGTGCCACCGGTCACATAATTCGGAGCCGTGGCCAGTTCCTTGGTGGTCATCAGATTCTTCATCTTGATATGCACCGTGTACTGGTTGGCACCGTTCGCCGCCACCTTCTGGAATTCGGTGGTCACCTCGCGATGCAGATACCAATCCATCTTCGACTGCGTCTCGTCGGAGATGTACACGCCCACCTGCGGCTTGGCGCCTTCGGTAATCAAGCGGCCGGAAATGTCGGATTCGGCGATCAGATCCTGCTCGTCCTCGTGCGCGCTCCACAACAGCAGATGCCCCTGCTTCACGGATTGGGACAACGCATTGATATAGGCTTTCGGATCGCCGGAATTCTGCGTGATATGGTCGAACGCGGCCTGCGCGGCATCAGCGAAATACTTGTCCGTCTCCGCCGGAGTCATCTTCGCGTACACGGTGTTCAACAACGTCTGCGCGGTATTCGTACCGTCCAATACGGAGCCGTCGGGCATGGTCACGCCGCCGGTGACGGCAAGCATGTTCTGCAGGAACAGCGGGTCGATGGCAAGCACGCCATCCACCTGTACGCCATACTGCTTGGCCCACATGGCACGCACGATCTCGCCGGTACGCGGGAAATCGGGAGTGAAGTTCACATCGCGGATATCCGTGCCCAGCTTGTTGGTGAACAGCATCCGTTCCTCGGCGGTGAGCTCCACCACCGGCTCGTCAGCCTTAGGAATATCCGCGTCCGAGACAAACGGTTGCATGCTCAAATGGCCGCCCTGCACGGTGACCACGCCAAGCGACCCGGTCAGGCCGCCGGACGGACGGGCCTCCGCATTGGTCTGCGCCAGAATCAGATAGTTGCGCGGAGCGTCATTGGCATGGCTGTCCGTGCCGAGCATGCCGGGCAGCAGCTGGGCTACGGTGTTCAGCGTATGCACGGTGCTGTTGAGCTTTACACAGTAGGTCTGGGCCGAGTCGAGCGCATCGGCGACCTTGTGAATGTGTGGCCGTTTCGCCGCCTTGATCTCACGGGTGCTGTTGTCGATCACCTTGTCGGCAACGCTCAGCGGCTCCTGGGAATCCTCCAAACCAGGAAGGGAGACCGTGCCATTCTCCACGTGGATATTGCTCAGATTGACGTTCTTGGAGACCTTCGCCAATTGCGGCAACGCCTGCGAGGAAATATCCTCCAACGAGGCGACCGTGGTACGGACCGCGGAAACATCATCCCCCACATACGGAACATGCGATGCGACCGTCCATAGGAAGGACGACGTCTGCTTGTACGCCTTGTCCACATGGCCGGAGAATTCGTTAACCTTCGTGTCAAGCTGTCGGCTGTCGGCCTGGGTGATGGTGCTCTGCAGACCCTTCGCGCTTGCCACGGCCTGCTGCAGTTCGCTCCTGGCGCTCATGACCGACCATACGAACGCGACGGCAAAGGCGGCGAGCGCCAGCAGCACGGCGACCACGGCGATCAGGATGCGGCGGTTGCGGCGTTTGCGTTTGATGCGACGGATGTGTTCGGCGCTCATGCGGCGACGGACGCGGCGGGAGTGCGGTTCGGAGTCGGCGCTGTCTGGGGCATCTTCATTGATGTCGGCGTTGGCGTAGGCATTGGCATCGGCGTGCGCTTCGGTTTGATGCTCGGGCTGGTATTCCGCCTGGTTTTGAGCCTTTCCAATCTGGTGTTCGGCCTGGTTCGCTGGCTCCTGCCATGTTTCATCGCCATCGTGTTCGGACATATTTCGTTACTCTCCCCATCACAACGTTGTTTCACGTATCGCTCCGGGTTTCCAGTGTAATTGCTGGAGCCGATGAACTCGTACTCCCCCAAGAATTCGACGAGGGCACTCGGCGAAGGCCGTCAACAAGAAGCGGATCAGGCGACTTCGAGCGTAGCGAGAAGCGCGCGGTGGTCGGAACCGGGGATGTGCTTCGTTTCGAGGTCGCCCACGACCACGCCCTTGTCATGCACGATATGGTCAATCTCGGCCACCGGCAGCATGGCCGGGTACGTCATGTGCAAACCCTCGCCGGCCTGTTCGCCGGAGTCCAGGAAGCGGCTGCCAAGAAGATACCGGAAGCTGGCATGATCCCATGTGGAATTGAAATCGCCCATCAGCACGTACAGGCTGTCGTAATGCTGCAACTGGGCGAGTGAATCGAGGCTTTTGTTCCACAGGCCTTGGTTGCTGGGACGTGGCGAGAAGGGGTGGACCGAGCCGAACCGTACTTTCGTGCCGGCGAAGTCGATGGTCGCCGCCGGAACACTGCTCGACTCCACGGGAATCAGGTTCTGCTTGACGTCTTCCATCGGCGCCGCGCTGTACAGCACGTTCACACCACCATTGTCGTGCCACGTTTGCTGCGCGGTCACGGAATACGGCAGATAGTTGGCGATTCCGGCGTTGGCGAGCCGGTCGAGCAGACTCCATGACACTTCCTGCAGGGCGAGTACTTCGACATGCTCAGCCTTCACGGTTTCGACGATTTTGCCGGCGTCGGCCGCACCCTGTTTGGTGTTAAGGGTCATGATGCGTGCGTATTTGTCGGACGTGTCGGGCAGACCATCGGTTTCCGTCTGCGCGACGGCTTGGCTGGCGTTCTCGGAAATCGTCTGTTGCGGTTCGATATACCCCCAATGCCAGCCGACCTGCACGGCCACGCACACCACGCCGATGATGGCGAGCACTGCACGTCCTCCGATCTGTCGGACGGCGAGCGCGACGATCGCGATAACCGCGGACAGGAAACCCAGCCATGGCATCAGTGCGACGATGATCGGCACGTAGCGTTTGCCGTCGAGGCTGTTGGGGAGCATGCGGAGCAACATGGCCAGCAGGATGACGGCGGTGGCCAGCCAGAGTGCGATGGTCAGGATGCGCAGGATGGCGCTGCGCCGGGACATGCCGCGTTGGGCGTGGTCGAGGCCGCTGCGACTGGCGCCGGCAGCGTCGAGTCGCGCGCCCAGATCCTCGATCTCGCGTTCGGCTTCGTTTTCGTTGCCGCTGCCGCGTTCGCTGGTGCCTTCACCTTGTTCGCTGGTGCCTTCACCTTCGCCGGTTTGCCGCATGCTTGCCTTTCATTACGTTCCCGTTCACCATACGCAACGCGATATGGATTCGTTGTAAACGGTCCGCGAGGTTCACAGTGCCTTTACGTGCTCACCGTTCTTCGCACCGTCTTTTCCACCGTCTGTACGCCACCGTCTGTACGCCACCGCACGAACGTCGAAACTGAATCATCGCAAGAACTCGCCACGTGCAGCATCACTCAACGAATATCGAATCGGCCGTTTTCCATGTGCTTCCAGCAATCCCGAGTCCATCAACGCATCGAGAGCGGTGCTCACCTTCCGCTCCCCCACACCAAGCCATTCGCGCATCAATCGCCGTGATATGGAATTCGAAGTATCGTCGAACAGCTCCTCCTGAAGCAGGAAGAACAGCATGTCCCTCTGCAGTTCGGGAACGTCATGCGCATCGGCGTACCGTTCGAGATTGTCTTTCGCGGCATCGAGCATGGCCTTCTTCTCGCTCAACACGGAAATGATGTTTTCCTGGGCTGTGGCGACGAAATGGATCATCCGATAGCAGAACAAAGAAACATCGGAACAATTCAATGGATGCTGCACTTCATCAAAAGCCTTGTAATACTGCCCTTTCGCTTCAGCGATGGCCGAGCTCAGGCTGACCGCCGTCGGTACGGACAGGCTTTTGCTTAATTGCAGGGCGAGCAGGAACCGTCCCGTTCTGCCGTTGCCATCGTAGAACGGGTGAATGCATTCGAACGCGTAATGGCACATCGTGGCCCGCAGCAACGGCGGAATGGTCTCGTTGGAAAGCAATGCCAGCCATTTTGTCAGCTGCACCTGGATCTCTGATTCCGGCCATGCGCCCTTATGAATCACCCTGTCAGCACCGTCATAGACCGAAACCGTTCTGGCTCTGAACAGCATGCCATCAGGTTTTTGATCATCCTTCAATTCGCCGTCCATCACCTGATCGTAGATACTGCGTATATCGTTCAGCGTCTGGGGCAGGTCAAGGCGTGCTGCCCCTTCGCCGGAAAGGCCGAGGAACAGTTTGGCGAGTTCGCTCAACCGCTTATGCGGACCATCGGCCACTGCGGAATCCAACGCGTCTGCAATCTCCTCGCGCGTGGTATGCACATTTTCTATCGTGTTCGTGTTCTGCATTTCCGCACCGATGAGTTCCATCAGATACGCTCTGCGAGCGATCGGAGGCAACGTGTTCCACAGCGCTTCAACCCGCACTTCCATACCTCGCACGGAATCCATGGCGTTAAGCAGTTCCCTGAACGCCACGGCGAACATCTCATGACCATCGAATACGATTCCCGACCGATACGTCGAATAGCCGTTCAGCCTGTTCTCATACTCCTTTTCGGCCGCATCCTGTGGTTTGAGCGTGGATGATGACATCGCCAACGTCTGCCGTATGCTCTTGTATTCCATAATCACCATCCCTGAATCGTCATTCTCGCAAAAACGTAAGTATGAACCGTTTTATCCGGCGTTGACATACCTGCGAAAAGCTAAAAACGTAGGTATAGAAATGACCACATAGTATATCTATACCTACAAAATGTCAAAAATGTAGGTATAGGAATAGGTGATTGGTGCGACTATGGCTGCGGAATGGCGTGAGCGTGGGCATAGCGCAGGCATGGGATAGCGATTGATGTCAGGTTACGACGTCGGCCACAGCAGCCAAGCCGCATCAATCGGACAGACTCAGGCCGCGGTGTGGGCGTGCATGCGGCCAAGGGCGCGCTGGACGGTGTCGCGGGTGGAGCCGGCGCCGTTGCCGCGGACGCCGAAGAAGACCATGACCACCATGATGAAGCAGATGGTGGCGCTCACGCGCAGCGCCCACTGGATGCCGAACACGTTCGCCACGGCATACATGTTCTTCGCGCCGCCGATCGCAGCCCAGCGCAGGGCGGTAAACGTTTCCATCAGAATCACCAGCACGGGAGCGCCGATGGCACCGGCGATCTGGCGAACCGTGTTCGTAACGGCCGAGCCGGCGCTCACCTCCTCGGGCTCCAGGCAGTTCAGCGACCACGTGGTAATCGGCATGAGCACGAATCCCATGCCGATTTGGCGCACGAACTGCCAAATCGACACCCACCAAATCCATGAGGTCATGGAAATCAGGCTCATCATGATGGTGCCGAACAGCAGGGTGATCGAGCCGATCAGCGCCACCGGACGCGCGCCGAGACGGTCGAGCGCCTTGCCGCCGAAGAACTGCGCGATGCACTGGCCGAACGCGCCGGGCAGCATCACCAGGCCGCTGATCGTGGCGGAATAGCCTCGGCAATCCTGAATGTAGAGCGGCATGATCACCATGATCGAACTGAACGCGAAGAACGACAGCGCGGCGGTGACGGTGCCGACGGTGAAGCTCTTGTTTTTCAGCACGCTCAGGTTGAGCAGCGGAGGTTGCTTGGACGGGTCGGCCGACTGCCGGCGAGCGCCGTGGATCTGCCGCAGCACGAACCAGACGATGCCGACCACACCGATAAGCATGGCGAGCCACACCATCGGATGCGTGAACGGATACGATTCGATGTTCGTGAAGCCGAACATGAGTCCGCCGAAACCGAAAATCGACAGGCCGACGGAGAAGAAGTCGGCTTTGGCGGACGCGTCGCTCGTGCCGAAATTACGCAAGCCGAAAATCGCCAAAAACAGTGAAATCACGCCGATAACCGTCAGCGTGAGGAAAATCGATCGCCAGCCGTTCAAATCGGTTTGCACACCACCCAAGGTGGGGCCAATCGCGGGCGCGACGCTCATGGCCATGCCGACGGTGCCCATCGCCATACCGCGGCGGGACAGAGGATAAATGGAGAATACCGTGATTTGCAGGACCGGCCACATCACGCCGGTGCCGACGGCTTCCAGCAGACGGCCGATCAAAACCAGTACGAACGATGAGCCGAGCCAGGCGAACACCGAGCCGAGCGTGAACACCGCCATCGACGCGATCACGATCTGGCGGGTGGAGAATCGGCGGGTCAGGTAGGCGGTGAGCGGCACCATAACGCCCATGACGAGCTGGAAAATCGACGTCAGCCATTGGCCGGTCGTCACGGAAATGCCGAAATCGGACACGATGGTGGGCAGTGCGGCGCTCAACTGCAGCTGAGTGAAGTTGCCGACGAACGTGATAAAGGTGAGAATGGCGATCGATACGAACGCGGCATGCGTCAGATGGTCGTTTTTATACGATTCCTCGCCGGTAAGTGGCTGGGACAGGCCGTGGGTGCGGCCCTGTTTCGCGTTTATTTTCTTTTCCGGCTTCACTTCCGACCTCTTCTCCGGTTTCGACGGCAAACCGACCGCCCTCCATCACTCATCCGCGCATACTCGCAGCGTATTGCGCAACTCCTGCAAAAACAGACTCAAAAAGTCTAGTACTGCGGGTGGTCGAACGCGAGATGAAACTATTCGAACACGTTCAATTCCAATTCAACCGAGAAAAATTGGCAAAACTTCGTATTTGTTCATCTCGGGGTGGTATACATATGCGTTGGCAGTAACGGCACGATACAGGGAAGGAATACGCCGCGCAGGGGGTTAGGAAGTATGACCGTAGTCACGTTATTCAACATAGCGATGGAGCTATGGGGCGTTCTCATCTGCATCGTTTGCGCAGGTGGCGTCTACGTGGGCGCGATACGTAGGACGCGGCGTACCTATACGAAAGTTTCCATGCAGCTTCTATGTGCGCTGATGCTGCTGGCCGACGTGTCCGCCTGGTATCACAACGGCGGCTGCGACAAGCTTGACTTCTACATGACGCGCATCGGCAATCTTGGTGAATACCTGATCAATTTCATCTTCATCGCACTGTTCGCCAACTATATCTGGCAAACCGTCAGCGGCGACGACATGCTTGAAAACGTCAGCCCGCACAAGTGGAGGGCCAGAACGAGCGGCGGAGCCAAGCGTAATCGTAAGAACCAACGTTCGGCCAACGCCCAATCCAAGCCGAAAAAGCCGCGTTCGAAGAAGCTTGACGTCATCTACGCAGCGTCCGCGCTCGGCATCGTACTGACGATTGCCACGCAGTTCAACCATATGGTCTACTACATCGACAGCCAGAACTACTACCGCCGCGGACCACTGTTCGCTATCCCGCAGATACTGGGTCTGGTAGAGCTCGCGCTGATTGTGATGCTGATCATCGAAAACTGCAAAAACCTCAGCCGACCGCTGTTCGTCACGTCGCTGTCGTTCTTCGTGCTGCCGATTGTGACAACCATCGTTCAGATTCTCCATTACGGACTGGCGTTGCAGGCCATCGCGATCACGATTTCAATCCAGTTCACGTTCGTGGTCGACACCATCGAAATGAACAAGAAGATCCGCTCGCAGGACGATGCTTATCAGAAGGTCAGCTACGAAGCGCAGCATGACGGTCTGACCGATTTGTGGAGCAAAAGCGCCGGCCGCGAACAGATTGAGAATTATTTCGCGCACATGCAGGAAGACGACCAGGCTGTTCTGATTTTCGTTGACATCGACGATTTCAAGCAGATCAACGATACGTACGGCCATAAAGTGGGCGATTTCTGGATTCGTGAAGTGGCGCAGACGTTGAAGCGGCTGTACCGGCATGATGACATCATCGTCCGTTTCGGTGGCGATGAGTATGTGGCGCTGATAAAGAACACCGCGAACGAGCGCGTGATCGAAAGCACGCTGGACCTGTTCCGCCGCCAGTTGGCGCAGGCGTCCGCGCAATACGGGCAGGACGTGCATTGCAGTATCGGCGCATGCCGCGTGCTGTCCGGCAAGAACGTCGATCTGAGCCTCTGCTTGGGATTCGCCGACCATGCGTTGTACCAGTCCAAGCGTGAGGGGAAGGGCATGTACACCGTGGTCGATTATGACAGCGGGAAAGTGCAGGCAGCGTAGGTTTCGTGGAAAAATCCGCAGGAAATCTGCGGGAAAAACCCTAGAAAATCAGCTGAGAAACTACGAAAAAAGCACCGCAAATCCGCCGGAGATCGACGTAAAAATCACGGAAAATCAGGCTTTGCCGAGCATTGTCAGCACAATCAGCACCACGTTCAGAGCGACGATCAGCGCGGCGACCGCGATATTGACGATGTGCTTGACCGGACCGTCCACATACTCCCCCATCAGCGTGCGGTCGTGCGTGTAGCGCATCAGCGGAATAATCGCAAATGGAATGCCGACCGACAGCACGACCTGGCCGACGATCAACGCTTCCGTCGGATTGTTGGCGAACCATAGCACCACCAGCGCGGGTACCAGCGTCACCACTCGGCACGCCCACATCGGCGCTTTGATGCGTAGCAGGCCGTGCATGATTTCGCTGCCGGCGTAAGTGCCGACCGACGTGGAGCTCAGGCTCGACGCAAGCAGACCAATCGAGAAAATCGTGCCGATCACCGGCCCGAGCACATGCTGGATGGCCCGTTGCGCGCCTTCGATGGTGTCGGTGCCGGTCATGCCGTACAGCGAGTTCGCGGCGAGGATGAGCAGCGCGAGGTTGACCGAACCGGCCAGTATCAGCGCCCAGGCAACGTCGATTTTGCTGCCGTGAAGTAGCTTTTTGATGCTCGGCTTCGCTTCGCCGGGGGCGTAATGGTCGTTGACGAGCGTGGAATGCAGGTAGATGGCGTGCGGCATGACCGTGGCGCCCAGCATGGACGTGGCCATGAGCACGGTATCAGTGCCTTTGAAGCGTGGAATCAAGCCGGCGACGACTTCTTTCGGATTTGGCGGGGCGATGAACAGGCCGGCGATGAAACCGAACGTAATCACCAGCAGCAGGCCGATGATGAGTTTTTCGAAAATGCGATGCGTGGCGCCTTTTTCGAAAATCAGCAGCACCGTCGACACCGCGCCGATGATGCAGCCGCCGACGAACAGCGGCAGGCCGAACAGCAGTTTCAGCGCGATCGCACCGCCGATCACCTCCGCCAGATCGGTGGCGATGGCGATCACCTCAGCCTGCATGAAGAACATGAAACGGCCCGCGTCGCCAAGCCGTTCGCCCAGGATTTCCGGCAGGCTTTTGCCGGTGACGATGCCGAGTTTCGCGGACTGGTATTGGATAAGCACGCTCATGCAGTTAGCCAGCACCAGCACCCACACCAGCAGGTAGCCGTAGCGCGCGCCCGACGTGATGTTCGCCGCCACGTTGCCCGGATCCACGTATGCGACCGCCGCCACGAACGCGGGGCCGAGGATGCCGGCGAGCGCGTGGCCGTGGTGGTGGGACGGTTGGGAGTGGTGGTGCGTGGGTTGCTGGGCTCCTGCAGGCCGTGCGTCCGTGCTCTCCGCGGGCCGCACGTCCGCGCTCTCCGTACTCATAGTGCCGTCTTCTTCGTTCTCTGTATCCGACTTCATATCCAAATCGTTCTTCATATCCGGGCAACGTTATAGCGCGTCCGCCCGCACGGAATTGTTACGTCTGTTACGGGAGGTTGAATAATCGTTGGATATGCGTCTGGTGCGGGGTAAGCGCAGGGCTCCAGTGCGGGTTGTTGGTGCAGGTTGTTGACGCAGACTGCCGATGCAGGTTGCCGATGTTGCGGACACAGGTTCAGGCGGGCTGCCACGCACAGGTTCAGGCGGGTCGCGGACACAGGCCGGACAACCTACGAGCGCAACAGCCGCTACACTGGTGCGAAGAACATTGCATTTCGACTCAAGGGGTTGTTCCATGGCTGTTTTCCACACTCCGATGATCACGCTTTCCGACGGCAATCTGATTCCACAGATCGGCTTGGGCGTGCTGCGTATCGACGATGAGGGCGTTACCCCCGTGGTGGAGAGCGCGCTGGAAGCCGGCTATCGTCATATCGACGGTGCCGCGGGGTACAACAACGAGGCGGGCGTCGGACGCGCGCTGAAAAACGCGGGCTTCACGCAGGGTGAGAATCGCAAGAACCTGTGGGTGACGACGAAGCTGCGCGATTCGGAACAGGGGTACGATTCCGCACGCAAGGCGTTCGACCGTCAGCTTGGCCTGCTGCAGCTCGACTACGTGGACATGTACATGCTGCATTGGCCGACCCCGTTCGACTGGCGTTCCGGCGAAACCTGGAAGGCGTTCGACGAATTCCGCGCGGAGGGCCGCGTGCGGTCGCTTGGCGTGTGCAATTTCCTGCCGGAGCATCTTGAGCGGCTGCATAAGGAGACGGGCGAGTATCCGGCCGTCGACCAGATCGAGCTGCATCCCACGTGGCAGCAGCGCGAGGTGGTGGCGTATTGTAAGGCGCATAATATCGCGGTCGAGGCGTATTCGCCGATGGCGCGTGGCGCGGATCTCAATGCCGGCGATGGTGTGATCGAACGCATCGCGCGGGCGCATGGCGTCACCGAAGCGCAGGTGATCCTGCGGTGGCACATCGAAAACGGCACGATCATCATTCCCAAGTCGGTGCATGCGGACCGGCAGCGGCAGAACCTCGACCTGTTCGGATTCGTACTCAGCCCGGCCGAGCATGCGGCCATCGATGCGCTCGACGGGCCGACGCGCGCCGGGCACGATCCGATGACGTTCACGTACGCGTGAGACTGCTTAGGGTGCGATGACAAGGCACGGATCGCGTGACGGCACGCATTTTCGTAAGAAGCTGCTCAATGCCGACGGGCCGGTGGAACGCATACTGATTCTGCTGGTGATCGCCGTGGTGGCGGGCGTCACCATCGGCCTGCTCATGCCGAAAGCAAACCCGACCGTCGGCGAAATAACAGGCGAATACACCGCGTCCGGCAGCGCTGCGCAGACGCTGCAGCAGCTGACGGTCGACGATAATCAGCGGCACGCCGGCTACGATCGCGACCTGTTCGGCTTCCGCCAAACCGACGACGACGGCAACGGATGCGACGTGCGCGAAGACGTACTGGCGCGCGACCTGACCGACGTGCGCTACCGGCAGCATGGATGCAAAGTGGAATCGGGCACGCTGGCCGACCCGTACACCGGCAAAACAATCCACTTCGTACGCGGCGCGCGCACCTCGTCGGCGGTGCAGATCGACCATGTGGTGGCGTTGGAGAATGCCTGGCGGTCGGGTGCGAACCAGTGGGACCGTACGAAGCGGTACCGGTTCGGCAACGACATGTACAACCTGCTGGCGGTGGACGGGCCGGCCAATCAGGAGAAGGGCTCCGCGTCGGCCGCGTACTGGCTGCCGACGAACGGCGCATACCGTTGCGATTACGTGGCCCGTCAGATCGGCGTGAAAGCCAAGTACGGGCTGACCGTCACGACGAAGGAGAAGCGGGCGATGCTGTCCGTACTGCGTGCCTGCCCGGCGCAGGCCGTGCCGGAAAAGTAAGGGACGATCGCAAGTACGGTCTGTTCGCCGACGTAACAGGGTACGCTAACGAAACATGGAGCGCAGGCGGAACGCACCTCAATCGCCCATATATAGCAACGTTTGCACGCTTACGCGTCTACGCGCACGTGGTGGCGCGGGCGATCACGCGGGTCTGCGTGGTGATCAGTTCCGGCTGAAGCACGCGGCTGCCGCTGATGCGGTCGATGATGCGACTGACCGCGGTCGGCGCTATCCAGTCGAGGCAGGAATCCATGGTGGTCAGCGGCGGCTGGAAATACGCGGATTCCTCGTTGTTGTCGAAGCCGATCACCTGCACTTGGTCGGGCACGGAAATGCCGTTGGCGGCCAGCGTCGACAGCGCGCCCATCGCAAGCTGGTCGTTCAATGCGATCACTCCGTCGAACGGCACGCCGGAATCGATGATGCGCTGCATATTGCGCGCGCCAGAGCCGATCGACCAATCGTGGCCGACGTTGGGCATCAGCTCAGTGGCAAGCGCGATATTGCGGTCACAGCACGCTTCGAACACGCCGCGCATACGAAGCTGCGCGTTGCCTTCCGTAACATCACGCAAAGTCGAAAGCTGCGCGAAATCAGTGCGCGAGCCGACCACCGCCGGCCTGCTGACGCCACGGTCAAGCAGATATTCCGTGGCGAGACGCGCGCTTTGCACGTCGTCCGGTGTGACGTGGTCCGCCTTGTGATGCGTGAATCGCGCGCCCACGCAAACCAGCGGAAAATCCACAGACAGGTCTTCGGGGGTAAGGTCCTCCATTTCGGACAGCGACAGGATCATGCCGTCGGAAACGGTGGCGTTGAAGTTGCGCAGGAGCGAGGCGGCGCCGCGCGACGTGCCCTCGGCGTACGTGGTGACGTACACGGAGTAGCCGTAGATGCGCGCCGCGTCGATCACCCGGTTGGCGAGCTCCGCAAGATAAGGGGCAGTCAGGCATGGCACGGCGAGTGTGATGAAGCCGGTCCGGCCACGGTTGAGGTTGCGCGCGGACACGTTGACGCGGTAGCCGAGCCGATCCACGACTTTCTGCACTTTTTCGCGTGTGGCGTCGGTCATACGGCCGGTGTGGTTGATGACGTTCGACGCGGTTTTGAGGGACACTCCGGCCTCTTCGGCCACGTCACGCAAAGTGACGCGCTTCTTTTCTGATGGCGATTTGCCGGTTTGAGACGCGAAAGGTCTCGCTTCGCTCATGGTTCCCCCGATACGCTTCGAAATACTGCCCAGTATCCCTGCTACAGGGGCGATTCTAGCGCCTCACCACGAGAACCCCGTTGCGGCGCACGGTATACGAGCCGCTTTCCGAAGCCCGTTCCGTCTGGAACAGGACGACCGGCTCGCCCTCGACGCCCTGCAATTCGACTTCCTTCTTGCCGCGCGGCAGATAGAAATCGAACGCGGCGTCGGCAGACTTGCGCACGGTGTGCAGAACGTCGGTATTGGCTTGCGATTGCTGCGATTGTGCCGGTGCCGCAAGATATGTCCGAATCAGCTTCGTCAAATCGGCCACGTCCAGGTCACAACCGACGAAATACGCTTCGCCCGCGCCGTACGGATTGCGGGTGACCGCGGCCATGCCGTCGAGCTCCCATTCGTCGGCCTCCTCGCCTGCGTACATGGCGAGGACTTGCGTGCGATCGCCGGTAACGGTCACGTCGTTCTGCCACAGGCGGGTCGTGGCGCCGTTCAGCGCGGCTGCATCTTCCAGCGCAACCTCACCGCCGGCACCCAGCCGAATCGCCTCCGGCTCGCCTTCCACGCCACTGCCGAGGATGTTGAACTCCTCGCCGCGGATGCCCAGCATATCGCGCAGCAGGCCGTTGCCGGCACCCGGGTAGCCACCGAGCCACGTGTGGAAATTCTCGTCGATCAGGCCGGTCGCGTAACCGACCACCACCCTGCCGCCGGCCGCCGCGAAATCGGCCAATCGCCGCGTATCGACGGCGCTCAGCATCAGGACGGTCGGCAAAACGACGGTCTTGTAATCGCTCCAATCGTATTTCAGCGGCACAATGTCAGCACGCGAACCCGCGTTCAGGAACGCGCGGTACCAGTCGCGCACGTCGTGCCAATGGTTGAGTTTCATGCTCGGCAGGGTTTGGGAACGGGTAGCCCATTCCGATTCGGCGCTGAACAGGATCGCCGTGTCAGAGCGTTCCAGCTCACTACCCTGCACACCCGCATCGGCCAATGTTCGCAACGTTTCGCCCAGCTCGCACACTTGACGGAATAGCTTCGTGTCTTCTCCCGCGTGCGGAACCATGGCGGAGTGGAAGGATTCGGCGCCAAATGCGGACGCGCGCCACTGGAAGAAGTTGATCGCGTCGGCACCCATGGCAACGTGTGCAAGGGAATCGCGCACCGTCTCCCCCTTGCGCTTGCGCATGTTGAGCGGCTTCCACTGCACGGCGGAAGTGGAGTGTTCCATGACATACCAGGGCTTGCCGAGTGCGAACGAGTCCATCAGCGCGTCGGAACATGCCAGTTCGTCAAGGTGCATCTCACCCCCTTCGTGGAAGTAGTGGTCGTTCGAGACGAAGTTCACTTCGTTGGCCCAATCAGCGTAATCCATGCAGCACTGGTCGGTGGAGACCATGAAATTCGTGGTGAACGGCTTGTCGGGGCAGATTTCGGCGATCGCGTCACGTTCGGCCTTGTAGAAATCGAGGAGCATGTCGTTGCCGAAGCGCTCGAAATCAAGCTTTTGACCGGGGTTGACCATGGAATCGGCACCCATGAACCGCGGAATGAGCACCTCGTCGAAGCTGTTCATTTCCTGACCCCAGAAAGTGGTGCCCCACGCCTGGTTGAGCGCGTCGATGGTGCCGTACTTGCGGCGGCACCATGCGCGGAAGGCCTCGAGCGCATTGTCGGAGTAGTCCTCGCGGTTGTTCCAGCCGTATTCGTTGCCCATATGCCAGGCGGTCACGTACGGGTTGCTACCGTAGCGTTCGGCGAGTTTGCGGCACAGGGTCAGCGCGTATTCCTTGAATACCGGGCTGGTCGGACTCCAGGACTGGCGAGATCCGGCGTTGACCTGATGGCCGTACTTGTCGCGCGGCAGCACTTCGGGGTGCTTTTCGTACAGCCACAGCGGCGCGGTGGCCGTTGCGGAGGCCAGATCGGTTGCGATGCCGGCTTTGCCGAGTTTTTCTATGATGCGGTCGAGCCAGCCGAAATTCCAACGATCCTCGGTGGGTTGGATGCGGTCCCAGCTGAAGATGGCGAGGGCGACCGTGTTGACGCCGGCTTTTTCCATCAGGCGGATGTCGTCGTCCCAGATCTCCTCAGGCCATTGGTCGGGATTGTAGTCGCCGCCGAATGCGATACCGCGGCCGTTTTCCGTCAGCAGTTTCGGCCATGCGAAAGGCTGGCGATTGGGGGTTGCGGTGGGTACGGCGGGTTTGCCGGTATGAATCTGCACGTCATTGCCTTTCCGAACGTATTTGGTACAACCGTGTACCATTTGATATTTTTAATCTTAAATACTTTTGCGATTCTGTCAAATCCAGACATACGCATGTATTTGCAATCGACTGCGACCGGCTGGCATTCGCTCGCGATTAGTTACGCTCATTTGCGATCGACTGGCGCTCGACTGGCAGAATCGCCCTCATTCGATATCGCTTTTCGCACACATCCGGACGAAAGTCAATTTTCCGCAAGACGTGAACGAAAGAGGGTGGTGCAGGACGGGAGAACACCCCCATCCGCTCACGGAACGACGAAACGGGACGAAATCGCAGGACGTGAGCGAAAAGCCTCTCCTTCAAAAATCGGAATCGTTGGAAAATAAAGGAAACAGCAACGGACAAACCGAAGCGGAATGCACCCTTCCGTTCACAAACGAATGAAACAGACAAAAATCGCAAGACGTGAAAGAAAGAGGGGGCCACAACACAGAGGAACATACCCCCATCCGCTCACGGAACGACGAAACGGGACGAAATCGCAGGACGTGAGCGAAAAGCCACGAATCTCATAAAAACAGAACCAGCAATACCCTCATCAAATGCAGAGGAAACAGCACCCCGCCACACAGGACCACGAGCCAGCATAGGATGCGCCAAATCACCAATGCGGCAGCCTCGACATAATCAGCCTTTCAAGCCGCGAAGAGAGCATTTCTACCAGGAAACCGGCGTATGCAACGCAACCGGATGACCCGATTTACGCGCACGAATCATGGCGACGTTCATGGCGAGCGCGGCACGATGCGGTTCATCCGACAAATCCAGTTGGGTGACCGCGACAATCGTCCATCCCATACTTTCCAGTTGACGGCGCTTCCAAACATCGCGACGCCACTGCATCTTATCCGTACGGTGGTGGTCGCCATCATATTCAATGCCGATCTTCAATTCCGGATCAGCGAGATCGAGCGTGACCGCAGCCCCATTCTCAAACGAAATTCCCGAAACCACGTATCCAACAGCGAAACCAGACAGACCATACGACAGTAAGCACAATCGCAATTCGGTCTCTTTGGGCGAATCACTGCCCGATTCCACCAGCAACAATGCCAGTTGGCACTTGCGACGGCCACGAAAGGAATTTCCCTCGAGGAAAACGGCAAGTTTTTCCTTCGTCGTCCGCCCATGACGCATCTGCGATTCAGCCAATTCGACCAGCATATCAACGCTCAACGTTTCCGCCATTGAAGCCCATGTCGGCTCTGGAGCAAGCACGTCGATGCCGTCTTGCGTATGACAGATATGTTCTTCGGACAGCCCTTTCCATACATGCGCGACCACTCCCGGAATACCTTTTCGGCGGTTTCGCGCGGTCTGTACCACGACATGAACCACGGGAACACCATCTGCCGTCCGCGCCGAATCCATCGACGGATCTGGCACACCCCACATTGCGATCGCGGAGTTCCGCGTCAGCACGCCATACAACTCGTTACGATCTTTCAACGCGCGGCATACGTTCCACACCTCCTGCTGCCGTTGCGCGATCGACTGCGCCTCCAACGGCTTATAGTGCTGTTGTCCGTTCGGACCATTCACATCGTTGATACCATTCATGGTCCGAAGGTATTGCTTCCGCCGATTCGATGTCCAGCTGCACCGGGGTTGTGGTCGGAGAACGCAGAAAATACACATGTTCGGCGTGTCTTCGGCGTGTCAGGCGGGGATAACTTGCGATTATGGTAGATGCTTTGTGCCGGCACGGCACGCTGCGGCATGGAGTGTGTATAAATCAGTGGACAAGCGGGGATAGGATTTCTGTGCGATTCCCCGCATTTCTGCTTGTGTATTTCGCTTGGACGTTCCGTTTATGAACGGGCGGAATGGGCCCGGAACGCAAGACGTGAGCAAAAGAGGGCGTAAGGCCGTACGGGACGATACCCCCATTCGCTCACGAACGGCCGAAACGCATGAAAATCGCAAGACATGAGCGAAAAAGGGTAGGAAACCATACGGAACGAATCCCCCTTTCGCTCACGGACGAACGAAACGGGCGAAAATCGCAAGACGTGCGCGACGAGCCGGAATCTAGAGACTCAGGAAGAGCTCGTGAATGCGGGTGTCGTCGGTGAGTTCGGGATGGAACGCCGTGGCGAGAATCTTGCCTTGGCGCAGACCGACCACATTGCCGCTCACCGAGGTCTCAACGGTCGCGGCCGACCCAACCTCGGCCACAAACGGTCCACGAATGAACACTAGCGGGAAATCCTTCAGCACGATGGAATCGGAGGAAATCTCAGTAGTCGAACCCGCGCCCGACGCGGAATCAGCGAACCCCGGCACACGTTCGCCCGGCTCAACCAAAACGGCGGAATCGCCAGTAGCAGAGCCGAAATCGGCGGTGGCGGCGAACGAGCCAAGCTGACGGCCGTACGCATTGCGTCGCACGACGGCGTCAAACGCGCCAAAGTAAATGTTCGAATCATTATCCAGCTTGCGGGCTAGCAGAATCATGCCGGCGCAAGTGCCGAATACCGGCTTTCCGGCGGCGATATGCGCTGCGATCGGCTCGAACAGGCCGGTCGATCGCAGCAGCTTGCCCTGCGTGGTGCTCTCGCCACCTGGCAGGATCACGCGATCGATCGAATCGTCGAAATCCTCGGCGGCACGCAACAGTTTCCACGGCGCGCCAAGACGATCCAGCATGGCCGCATGCTCGGCGAACGCGCCCTGCACCGCCAGAATGCCGGTCACGCCGTGCTTCGCGGATGCCGAGCCTGCGGCGACGTCGGCCGACTCTTCCTTCGAAATGTATTCAACTGCTACAACCAACGGATGCTCCTCATTCAGGTTGTTCAACAAATCGTTCGGTGAATCGCCGAACATCACAACAAAAAGCGGCAGGCACGTGCAGCACCGAAAATCACACGCACCCACCGAGTCCTTCAAAGTCGATCACACGACCGGCTTATGCAATCCTCGCGGAATTGCAAGCAATCAAGCAATCGACGAATCAACAGATCATTCGCCACGGGCGGCCATGATGGTCTGGATTTCGTCCTCGTTGATGCCGACCATGGCCTCACCGAGGTTCTCGGACAGACGTGCGAGCAGATCGGCGTCCTGCCAGTTGGCGGTGGCCTGCACGATGGCGGCCGCACGCTTGGCCGGGTCGCCCGACTTGAAGATGCCGGAGCCGACGAACACGCCTTCCGCACCAAGCTCCATCATGAGGGCTGCGTCGGCCGGGGTGGCCACACCGCCGGCGGCGAAGTTGACGACCGGCAGACGGCCGTTGTCGTGCACGTACTTGGCGAGATCGTACGGCACGGCCAGCTGCTTGGCGGCCTCGTACACCTCGTCGTCGCGCAGGGAGACAAGTTCGCGGATCTGCTTGTTCATGGTGCGCATGTGACGCACGGCCTGGATGACATCGCCCGTGCCCGGCTCGCCCTTGGTACGAATCATGGACGCACCCTCCGCGATACGGCGCAGCGCCTCGCCCAGGTTCTTCGCACCGCACACGAACGGCACGTCGAACTGGTTCTTGTCGATGTGGTACACGTCGTCGGCAGGGCTGAGCACTTCGGATTCGTCGATGTAGTCGATTTCAATGGCCTGCAGGATGCGAGCTTCGGCGATGTGGCCGATACGCACCTTCGCCATGACCGGGATGGACACGGCCTCCTGAATGCCCTTGATCATGGCCGGATCGCTCATGCGGGAGACGCCACCGGCCGCGCGGATGTCGGCCGGGATACGCTCAAGCGCCATCACCGCGCATGCGCCCGCGTCCTGCGCGATCCTCGCCTGCTCGGGGGTAGTGACGTCCATAATCACACCACCCTTGAGCATCTGCGCCAGATTCTTATTCAGTTCGTTCCTGTTGTTGGCCATCGCCAGCCTTTCGTCGAAAATAATCGTTTGCTATCGATACTAACGATTTCCCATTTCGATTTCACGCGAACTGAATCTTATAACCTACCAAAAAGTCGGTTTTGCTAAATTTGCAACCTTATTTTCATGATTGTTTCATTTCCCTATGATTTCGATTCCGTCGACATTTCGTCGGTTTCGTCCGTTTTTCTTGCTTTACCTGCGACCATGGCTTTCGATTCATCCGCTTCCGTACGCCGTCGCGCGCGCTATAGGAAACACGAATGACATGCGATTTTCATACGACCACATTGCGGACGTGCGGCGCGTCCGTATGCGGCCGCATGGGCATGGGCACCTCACCAGGCCCCGCATTACGCCGATTCGCACGCTAGTTCGCACGCATCGGCTCGCCACATCAGTTCGCAATCCGCACGCGCCAGCTCACATGCGCACGATGCGGTCCGCGATGCGCATGGTGGAATCGCGGTGCGAGACGAGCAGCACCGCGCTCCCCTGCTGCGCCAACGCGTCAATCGATTGCAGAATCACGGATTCGTTGTAGGCGTCGAGGCGACTCGTCGGCTCGTCGAACAACACCAGCGACGCGTTGCGCAGGAAGACGCGAGCCAGGCCGATGCGTTGCCGTTCACCCTCTGAAAGCCGCCCGCCCAACTCGCCGACGGGGGTATCAAGGCCCTGCGGGAGCGAGTCGACCAGTTCAAGCGCGGAAGCCTTGGCAAGCGCGGCGCGCAGCACGTCATCACCGACAGAAAGGGTCGACCGGGTGGAAAGCACGGAATCAGCGGCATTCCACGAAACGGGAGGAGCGGGCGGGGTAAGAAGCGCTCTGCCGGAAGTCGCGGAATCGTCCGGATCGCCAGCATTACCAGCCCTATCCGCATCGCCCCTGTCGCAGGCCATAAGCAGGTTTTCACGGATAGTGCCGTCGAACAGGTAGGTTTCCTGCCCCATCATCGTTTGCACGCGACGGCGATGATGCGCGTCGATCTGCGGCAGTGGCACCTCGGACAGGGCGACCAAGCCGGATTGCGGGTCCCAGTAACGCATAAGCAGCTTCAGCAGCGTCGATTTGCCGCGGCCGGACGGGCCTTGGACGCCGAGGATGCCGTGTTGCGGAACGTCGAGCGAGACGTGGCTGAGGATTGGCTCGGCGGACGACTCGGGGGCATCCGCATCGCTTCCGGAAGTTGGAACCTCGCCCGAATTGCCGTAGCCGAACGTGACGTCGTGCATGGACATGCCATGGTAGCGCGGCAGGAAATCGCCCCGCTCCTCCACTGCGGGGGTTTCGTCCATCAGCGCGAACAGGCGGCGGGCGGCGGCAAACGTTTGCGTGAGATTGGCCGGCAGCGCGCTCAACGCGAGCGTCGGACCGAACGAGCTGGCCAGCAGCACGAAAGCGGCGGTCAGGCGGGCGGCGGGCGCGGAAAGGACGGTCTGGATGGTCGCAGCGGCAGCGGAAGCGGCGGAAGCGATCGGCATCGTCGTACCGGACGTGACCATCGCCAGCAATGCCGCGATGGCAGTGAACAGTACGACCAGCACCGCGCCGAAGCCTGCGAAATCGCCATTCTTGGCACTCAGCCGGGCGCGGCGGCTCCAGAGCGAGCGCGTGCGTGACGCGATGCCGGCAAGCCGCGCATGGCCTTGGCCGAATCGGATGATTTCGTCGAGACCGCGCATATCGTCGAGCATTTCGTCATCAAGTTGGGCGGATTCGCGGCGAATATCCCCACCGAGACCGCCTACCGCCGTGGCGAAGAGTTTCGGCAGCACGATGCCGACGGTCAGGTGCGCGATGACCAGCGTGACAGCGATCGCAGGACTCAGCGTAAGCAATGCGACCGCGTAAAGCACGGTGGTCGCGATGGCGATGACAACCGGCGAAATGGTGTGCGCGAAGAAGATTTCCAGCAGTTCGACGTCGGTGGTGACCAGCGCGATCAGGTCGCCTTTGCCTTTGCCGGACAGTTTGGCGGGCGCGAGGCGACGCAGCGCGGCAAACGTTTTCGACCGGAACAGCGCGAGCAGGCGGAAGGCGACATTGTGGTTCATGTACTGTTCGGCGTAGCGCATGCCGCCGCGGATCAGTGCGCAGATAATCATGGCTGCGATTGCCGCAGGAAGGCTGAGATTCCAGACTTTTGCGCCAGCTGCGGCGAACAGCGCGGCGACGCCGAAAACCGGCAGGAACGTGGCGGCGAGGTGGCCGAGGATGCCGCACGCGCAGGCGATGGCCATGGGTTTGCGCAGTGGGCCGACTTCGCGCAGCAAGCGGGCGATGACTTGGGTTGTTGGCATGTCCGATTTGGCGCCACTGGCGTTCGATTCGGCGGAACCAGACATCCGAGACACGGCAAACGCACCAGACGCATGAGTCATACGCGATACGCGCGGCGCGACGCGACCAGACAATCCCACCCGTTCCACGCTTTCCTGCGCCCGGAACAGCTTGGCATACGTGCCGTCCGCGGCCATGAGATCGTCATGCGCGCCCTGCTCGACGACGACACCCCCATCAAACACTACGACATGGTCCGCGTCGGCCGCGTTCGCCATGCGGTGCGTGACCATCAGCACGGTTGCGCCGGCGTCGGCGAGCGCGCGAATCGTTTGCAAAATCAACGTTTCGCTGTCCGCGTCGACGCTGCTGGTCGCCTCGTCGAAAATATAGACGGCCGACCTGCGCAACAGTACACGGGCGATCGCAATGCGCTGTTTCTGCCCGCCGGACAGATTCGCGCCGTCCTGCGTGATCGGCATATCGAGTCCTCGCGATTGCGCGCGCACGAAATCGTCGATATGCGCGGCTTCCAGCGTCTGCCACAGCTCGTTGTCGGTGGCGTCGGCCTGGGCCATGAGCAGGTTGTCGCGCAGGGTGCCGGCGAACAGGTGGCTGTGCGCGGAGACGATGGAGATTTCGCGGGTGAGCGATGCTGCGGTGAGGTCGCGGATTTGGTGCGATTTCAGGGTTTCACTGTCATCCGGCGCCGCACTGCTTAACATAGCGCCCAGCACTTCGTCCTGCATTCCGGATGGCATTTCGGACAGCAGCACATCGCCTTCATATCCGACAAGCGTGCCGGCAAGCAGCTGGACGGCTGTGGACTTGCCGGAACCGGATGGCCCGACGATCGCAGTGACTTCGCCGGGCAGCGCACGGAGGGCCACGTTGCGCAAGGCGTAGCGCGTTTCGCGCGCGTCACCCGCACCGCCGCCCTCATCAACGCTGTCCACATCCGCGTTCCGCATATCGGAATGCGATGTGGACGATATACGACGGGGACTCGCAACACCGGCACCCGCAGACCCGGCAGCGTCAGGCCCCGCACCAGCAGCACCCCCAGCATCCACATCCGCGTCCGCATACCGGTACGAAACACCACGAAACTCCACGCCGACACCACGCCCGGAAGCCCCGAATTCCGGCAGTTCCTTGCTGCCATGCTCCGGTTCGGGCGCGTCGAGCAGCGCGAAAATACGTTTCGTGGACGTCATGCCGTTCATCGCAACGTGGAAATACGAGCCGAGCTGTCGCAGCGGAATGAAGAAATCGGCGGCTAGCAGAATCGTCAGCAATACCGCGGCGATCGGCGTCAAACCAAGCGGCAGCACGCCGGACAGCGCGAAAACGCCAGACGGCGAGAGCGAGCCGGATACGAATCGCCATACCGCAACGCCGATGCCGGCGGCCGCGCCACCGTATGCCACGGCATCCATCGCCGTGAGCGAACGCAGTTGGATTTGCAGCACGTTCATGGTCATCACGCGGAACTGTTCGGCCTTCTCGTCCATGACTCGTGCGGCGCGCTCGTCCGCATCGAAGGTTTTCAGTGTCTCAAGTCCCTGCAGATTGTCGAGGAACGACGCCCCCATATCCGTGTATTTGCCCCAGTATTTCTTGAATACGCGGGCGGCACGCATCGCCACCATGCCGACGATGAGCACGATGAGCGGCGCGCAGGCGAGCAGCGTCGCGGCGGTGGGCAGGTCGATCGGCGCAAGCACGGCGAACAGCGTGATGGGGGCGAGCACGGCGTAGCACAGTTGCGGCAGGAACAGTTCGAAGAAGCTTTGGATTTGTTCGATGCCTTCGCCCGCGGACTGCACCACGCCGGCGGTGCGCACGCGCTGCGCGTAGGACGGGCCGAGCGCGAGCATCTTATTGAACAGTTTCTCACGCAGCGCGAGTTTGACGCGTTCGGCGGCCTCGCTACCGAAACGTGCGGCGGCGCGAATGGTGACGAATCGCACGACCGCGGCAATAAGAATAATGGCGATGCAGGGCGCGGTGGCGGACGGTACGGGCGCGAACAGCGGTTGCAGCATACGCACCACAGCCACGACGAAGGCGATGTTGGCCACGAGTCCCAGCCATTGGCAGGCGACTTTCGCCGCGATCAATCGACCGACGCCGTCAGCCAAGGAAAACAGCCGCTTGTCGAACATCATGCCCCTTTTCCAATCGTTTGCAATACCGCCATCCGCTCCAAGCGTATCGGGCATACCGACGAAAGGCAATGACGGAACGGCAATCGCAGAAAATCGTCGGAAAAATCTAGAAAACCATCAGAACTCGCAAGCAAATGCACAACAGCAAAACCACAGAAAACCAAGGGAACGGCGAAAAGTGAGGCGGCTGAATGTTCGCCGTTGAGCAAACAGCCTAGGCGCAAGGGGTAGTTGCGCCAAACTTGAGTGTACACGGAACATGTTGTGGTTCGCAACGTCACTCCGCCCAGTTTTGCCGCATTTTCCACCGTTTTCGCCCGTAAGGGCAACCCCTCTCGAACCCGTCGCGCAACCCGTTGGACACCCTGCGATCGAACGCGTCAAACCTTTTTTCGAGATGCTGCATCCGTGTACCAATCCCCCGTTCCGTTGACGTTTCGTGCCACTTTGTCAGTTCAAACAAACCCGTCGCCATATTTCTTGTTGTTTCTTACAATGCGGACTTACGTCACCGTAACTTACGATATGCGAGGCGCGACACAGGACGCGAAAAGCACGTCACCGATCACCGCAATCGCAGCGATCGCATATATCGCAAAACCCACGAAAACCGCGGAAACGCAAGAAAAGAGAACACTTCATGCTCACCGAGTACACGACCCCGGGCGCATCCGTCGAAGTACGCGACGACGAATCCATCTACTCCCTGCTTACCGAACGCATCAAGCGCACCGGCGAAGACACCGTGATCGCGGAACGCAAAACCGCTCCGGGCCAGTGGACCAAGGTGACGACCGGCGAATTCCACAAGAACGTGCTCTCCGCGGCCAAAGGCCTGATCGCGTTCGGCATCGGCAAGGGGGATGCCGTCACCCTCTTCTCCACCACCCGTTACGAGTGGGGCGTGCTTGATTTCGCACTGGCCGCAATCGGCGCGGTCAATGTGCCGATCTATGACACCGATTCCGCGGCTCAGGCCGAACGCATTCTCAACGATTCCAACGTGAAGCTGGCCATCGCGGACGATCGCGAGCGCTTCGACCGTCTTGATTCCGTGATTGGCCACTGCCCGTCTCTGAAGCATATTCTGATGCTCGACGCCAATGCCATGGGCGCGCTGGAGGGATTGGGCGTCACCGTGTCCGACGAAGAGCTGAACGAGCGTATCGCGTCGGTGCGTGCCGACGATCTGGCCACCATCGTGTACACGTCCGGTTCCACGGGGGCACCGAAGGGTGCCGAGCTGTCGCATCGCAATTTCGTGTCGATCACGCGTGCCGGCAGCCTTGCGCTGCACGAGATGATTCTTGAAGACCATCCGCGTCTGCTGCTGTTCCTGCCGCTCGCCCACTGCTTCGCGCGCTTCATCCAGTACGCGTCGATCGCTTCCGATGACGGCGTGGTCGGCTATCTGCCGGACACCAAGACGCTGCTGCCGGATGTGCGTTCGTTCGAGCCGACGTACCTGCTGGGCGTGCCGCGCGTGTTCGAGAAGGTGTACAACGCGGCTTCCCGCAAGGCCGGCATGGGTTGGAAGGGCCGCCTGTTCCTCAAGGCCGCCGAGTCCGCGCGCGACTGGTCGCGCATGCAGCAGGCTGGCGAGAAACCGACCATGAAGCAGACCGCCGAACACCTGTCGTATGAGGCGTCCGTATACCACACCGTGCGTGGCGCGTTGGGCCCGCGTATCCGTTATGTGGCGTGCGGTGGCGCTCCACTGGACGTGTCGCTGGCGCATTTCTTCAATGGCATCGGCCTGCCGATGATCCAGGGCTACGGTATGACGGAAACCGCGGCGCCGTTTGCCGCGACCCGCGTCACGGACAATGTGATCGGTACCGTCGGCCAGCCTGCGCCGGGATCGTCCGTGCGTATTTCCGACGATGGCGAGCTGCAGGTCAAGGGACCGAACGTGTTCATGGGTTACCACAATCTGCCGGAGAAAACGGCCGAGGTGTTCACCGAGGACGGTTGGCTGCGCACCGGCGATCTTGCGTCGATCGACGATGAGGGTCGTATTACGATTACGGGCCGCAAGAAGGACATCATCATCACCGCCGGCGGCAAGAACGTGTCGCCGATTCCGATGGAGCAGGAGATTGCGAAGTGTCCGATTGTGGAGCATGCCGTGGTGGTGGGCGACAATCGTCCGTTCATCGGTGCGCTGGTCACGCTTGATCCGGAAGGATTGGCGGCCTGGCTGCCGTCCGTGGGCCTGTCCGCGGATACGCCGCTTGACCGCGTGGCGGCTACCGCCGCCGTTCATGACGAGATTCAGAAGTATGTGGACAAGGCGAACGCGACGGTTTCGCGCGCCGAATCCGTGCGTAAGTTCGTGGTGCTGGATGCGCAGTTCACGCAGGAGAACAAGTGCCTGACCCCGTCTCTGAAGGTTGTGCGTCCGGCTGTGAACCGCGTGTTCGCCGACGTGATCGACCAGCAGCTGTACGCCGGCAAGCGCTGAGCCGCACATAGGTAAACAAAAACAGCACGGCGGGGAACGCTGCGTACAAAAGTACGTCAACTTCCCCGCCGTGCTGTTTTTTAAGCGCACCCCGTATCGCTGAGATAACGCGTGCGGTAACAGTGCGGCAGGAAACGCCGGCGTACGAAGGTACGTCAAGTTTCCTGCCGTGCTGTTAACGCTCCGTTATTTCAGTGACGGTTGTTGAGGCGGTGGTACATTTCGCTCAGCTCCAGCTCCTTCTCGAACTGGCGGGCGTTGGTGTTCTCGTCGATGACGGCGAGTTCGACGCCGGCGATGCGGGCGAAGTCCTCCCAAGCCTCACGACCGACGGACGTGGTCATGCAGGTGTGGTGGGAGCCACCGGCGGTGATCCAGCACTGCACGGCGGTCTTCAGGTCCGGCTTCGGCTTCCACACGGCGCGGGCGCACGGCAGGTTCTTCAGGGAGCCCTGCGGTTCGACGATGGTGACCTCGTCCATGAGCAGGCGGAAGCGTTCGCGCTCGTCGGCCATGGAGACCACGACGGCGTCGGCCGGCTTGCCGGAGAACACCAGACGGACCGGGTCGGACTTGCCGCCGATGCCCAGCGGGTAGATGGCCAGCTTCGGCTTGGCGATGGTGCCGATGGACGGGGAGACTTCCAGCATGTGGGAGCCCATGTCGAACTCGTTGCCCGGCACGAAGTTGTAGGAGTAGTCCTCCATCAGGGAGGCGCCACCCTCAAGGCCGTAGCCCATCACGGCGCCGATGCGCACCAGCACGGAGGTCTTCCAATCGCCTTCGGCGGAGAAGCCCCAGCCGTACTCGGACGGGAAGCGCTGCGGGCCGACGCCCGGCAGCTGCGGCAGGGTGCCGAGGTCTTCGAAGTTGTCGACGCCGGCGGTGCAACCGTTCTCACGCATCATGTTGACCATGGCGGCCTCTTCCTTGGCTGCGATGAACAGTTCATCGTAGCGGGAATCAAGCAGCTCGGGGGCCACGTCGTACTTGGCCTTGTAGTCTTCGATGAGGTCCTTGACCTGGCTGTCCTTGACCTTCTCGTAGGCGGCGACGAGGTCGTTGACGGCCCAGGTGTTGATCGAAGCGCCGAACACGCGTTCGGCTTCGGTCTTGTCGCCTTCGGTGACGGCCACGTTGCGCATGTTGTCGCCCCAACGCATGACCTTCATGTTCTGGGAGGCATCCCAGCCGGCGCAGGCGCGAGCCCAGGTGCCGACCTTTTCGGCGACTTCCGGATCGGTGTAGTGGCCGACGACGATCTTGCGCGGAATGCCCAGACGGGACACGATGTAGCCGAACTCACGATCGCCGTGTGCGGCCTGGTTCAGGTTCATGAAGTCCATGTCGATGGTCTCCCACGGGATTTCCCTGTGGTGCTGGGTGGCCAGCTGCAGCAAAGGCTTGGTCAGCACTTCGAGACCACGGATCCACATCTTGGCCGGGGAGAAGGTGTGGCACCAGGTGATCACGCCGATGACGTTCGGGTTGGCGGAGGCTTCGGTCATGAAGGCCTTGACGCCGTCGGAGGACTTCAGGGTCGGCTTGAGCACGATCTTGGCCGGGATCTTGCCGGTCGCGTTGAGGAAGTCGACCATCTCGCCGGTCTGCTGGGCCACCTGGCGCAGCGCCTCCTCGCCGTAGAGGTCCTGCGATCCGACGCCGAACCAGATTTCCTTGCCTTCAAATGGGTTTTCCATTGCCATGTTGGATTATTCCTTACTTCGTTGTTGGGTTTGTCGTTTCAGTTTCCGTCGCGTCAGTGCTGGCCGTAGACGTTGGTGTAGCGGTCGTTAAGGCTGTCGATGTCTTCCTGGGAGATCGGGATGATGTCGCCGAGCTGCTTGGCGGCCCACATGGTGTGCGCTACCTCTTCGGTCATGGCGGCGGCCTTGACGGCGGCTTCCGCGTCCTTGCCGATGGTGAACGGACCATGGTTCTGCATGAGCACGGCCGGGGACTTCGGATACTTCTTCAGGGTTTCGACCACGCCTTCGCCGATGGCTTCGGAGCCGATGAGGCGGAACGGTCCGACCGGCACCGGGCCGCCGAACTCGTCGCCCATCATGGTCAGGCCGCACGGGATGTTCTGGCCGGTGGCCGCCCATGCGGTGGCGTAGGTGGAGTGGGTGTGCACCACGCCGTACACGTCGGGCATGTGGCGGTAGATGTATGCGTGGGACGCGGTGTCGGAGCTCGGCGCTTCGGCACCGTCGACCACGTTGCCGTCGAGGTCGCACACGACCATCGAGCTCGGGGTGAGGTACTCGTAGCGCAGTCCGGACGGCTTGATGACCATCAGGTCGGCGGTGTGCAGACGCTGGGACACGTTGCCTGCGGTCCACACCACCAGATTCCACTTGATGAGCTGCTCGTGCAGGGTGGCGACCACTTCGCGCACCTGCTTGACTTCAGCTCGTACTTCCGGGCCGTAATCAGCCAACGTTGCCATATTGTGTTCCTTTCGTCAGGCTTGCTGTTGTTGCGATGGACGGTTATTTGGTTTCCAGCGGGATGTTTTCGATGGAGGCATGCTCGATCGGCAGCCCCTTGCGGAAGCGGTCGAAGAAGGCTTCGAAGCCGGCCACGTCGTTGGCATCCGGCGCTTCCGTGGTGGAGGCCGCGTCGGCGAAGACGCGGGCGTCGAGGTAGTCGGCGAGCGGCTGGTCGGCGTGCCACAGATAGTCGGCGAGCACGGCCATGCCCCACGCTCCGCCTTCGGCGGCGGTGGCCATGACCTTGATCGGGGTGTCGAATGCGGCGGCGAGGATCTTCTGCGCGACCTTCGGCGTGGTGAAGATGCCACCGTGGCCGACGAGCGAGTCGACGGCGACGCCTTCGTCCTTGGTCATCACATCCATGCCGATTTTGACCGGCGAGAAGGCGCTGAACAGCTGGGTTCTCATGAAGTTGCCGAGGCTCATGCGCGCCTCCGGGCTGCGGGCGAACAGCGGTCGGCCTTCCGGCAGGCCAGCCAGGAATTCGCCGGAGCGGAACGGATAGTTGAGCAGACCACCGCAGTCGGCGTCGACATCGTCCGCGATCGCGGCGCGGAACAGCGTGCCGTACAGCGTGCCGGCATCGACCGGCTGGCCGATCGCGGCGGCGAACTGTCCGAACAGGCCGACCCAGGCGTTAAGATCGGAAGTGAAGTTGTTGGCGTGGCTCATGCCGGCCAGGTCGCCGGCTGGGGTGGTGACGAGGTCGACTTCCGGATGCAGGCGCGCCAGCTTGTGCTCGAGCACGACCATGGCGAAGATCGAAGTGCCGGCGGAGACGTTGCCGGTGCGCACGCGCACGGAGTTGGTGGCGACCATGCCGGTGCCCGCGTCGCCTTCCGGCGGGGCGAGGACGACGCCCGGCTGAAGGGTGCCGGTCGGGTCGAGCAGTTTGGCGCCTTCGGCGGTGAGCGTGCCGGGGTGGCGTTCTTCGTG
>JABLTO010117292.1_pt1 | contig 39363 bp, 35 predicted proteins | sample 7160091 | NCBI WGS metagenome assembly JABLTO01 (sample SAMN14651225, study PRJNA627086) | human gut metagenome | isolation source: feces | host: Homo sapiens
CTACGTGTTGGATACCCTAGAATCCTAATAGTTTCAGTTACAGACTCTGTTTGATGATATATCCGTAGTGCAATATCTTTTTGTTCTTTTGAATACATAAAAAGGCTCCTTTCGAAGCCCTATAGTAGTCCAGAATTTTGTCCGCACCCTCGACTCTTTTATTGAATATTTGTATATGGAAAATTTTATTTGGTTAATAGTAAGTGTTAAATAAAAAGATGGCTAGAAAGCATCAAATTATTTTGAGATAGTTATATTAAAACCTAAAGACAATATTAGTAGGTTTTCTCATTGATTTTATTTGCTTTTTCACCATACTTTGACTGTCATACCGATTTCATGGCATTCTTTAATTCTCTAAATCCAGAGATTCAATCTGGTATTATGTTCTGCAACTGTTAATCAATCCATTGGATAACACTTCAAAATATTTTCAGAATTGTAAGCACCTATGTGGAGTGATATATCAAAAGGGAAGTTTATTTAATCGTTTGTGGATATACTGATTATGAGAAAAGTCATTGACAGATTGAGTACCATTGTATAGGACAACTTTTATCTGGATTCTTTCTCAACCTATCTGTTCTAGCTCTGCGAGAGAAAATGTAGTATACCAAGGCATTGTGACGGGAAGGAGACGGATTTTGTTCGCTTATATAAAAGATTGGAGACTACTATTGATTCAGGGAGCCGTATTGTATTACTGTTAATAGCATAAATGTGAAAAACGTTCCATGTGTGTAAATCAGTCGATTGACCATAAAACTGTTATACTGATAGACGAAATAATGCAATAAAAAGATTAATATGGGATTCCTTGTCTTGCCTTGGAAAGTGTCTGTTTTGTTACAAACGGAGGAATTGAAGTTTGAAAATTTTTCGTAAATTCCAAATAGTTAATTCATATTGATTTGTGAGTAGAACGAAGTATAAAGTAAATAAAATTTTGAAAAGAATTTTTTCTGAACTCGTAAAAGCATTACTTATATAACGTTTAATCTATAAGCTCGTTAGAACTTTTAAAAATGGAAATTAAAATATTTGCGTCAATAAAAACACATCGTATTGAAAAAATAATAAATGCCAGGAAATATTTATCGATTAATATGTCAAGTGTTTTTTATAAATTGGCAGTATTTTATTAGTTATTTGCATCCGAAAAACTTATGTTGATAGTATTGCCAGATGAGCTAGTAGTCATGATTGGAATTTGTTGTCGCAAATACTAAGGGATTATAGATACAAATGATTTACCGATTGCATTGCTTTAGGATACACTTATATCTGACAGAACGTTTGATTATGTTTTTGAAAATTCGAGATAGTTCTCTAAAACATATACATTTCTACAAGAGAGATATTGTCACTGTCATAAGGAATGGAAATAGTTGGAAGTAGCTTCTTATTCAATGCTGTGTTATTAGTTTCTAGAAGAACTGAATATAGAAAAAATAGATGGTGAACTATATCGTTGCAAGTAGTTAGATAATTTTTTAATCACAAGTCAGTATATGGAACTTCTAATTGCTTAACGTATTTTTAATACTATTCGTTAAATAATACATGGAATTACAAAATTTTGCATTTACAATTTAATCCCATAAGTTATCCCCATATTTTTCATACAAGGTTAGAAATATTATAAAGTTATGCAGTTTATTAATCTGGGAATAATTATAGAGTACTTTTTGTTACAGATAAACGACAAATTATGACATTTTAAGCAGAAAAGAAAATAAGGTATGTATAATATAACTGTTATCTAATTTAAAAAGTAGAATTATGTATTGGATATGCCTTTATTAGATACAAGACAGGGAAAGAGCTTATGGGAACGTTTATTGTAGATTGAAATTTACAAATATTATAGTTTGTTGTTAAAAGGGAAAGAGAAAATATATGAATAGACTAAAAAGAAAATCGCAGCGGTTGAAGTAAACGGAGTAGAATTTGGAAAAACAAGAAAAAATGCCAGATAATTGGATAACATATTAATTCAAAAAAACAAAGTAATAAGAATAACCGAAGTGGTAAAAATGTGGTATAAGTGAATCTTCACTTTATAGACGTTTGTGTGAATATGAACAGAAGTAGGTTATGCCCAAAAGTACACTTTTTGCGTTATATTTGGATGTTTTTTTAAAATGAGGATATATTGCTTATTATTTTTGAAATGGTATGGGTTAAAAAGGTCAAAAAGCTTAAAGATAAAGCATTTATTTGTTTAGAGTTGTAGAAAAAATAGATTACTAATTATATATAAAGCAGAAGATATTCATATTGGGTAATTAGGTTTATATTTGGGAGATAAATTTGATTAAGATAATCTGATTACATTAATAAATGAACAATATGAAATTAGTTTTGCACTATTTTATTGAAAAAATGATTTTTTAACTAACTATTGAAAAGCTTGATTTTTCTCGATTAGCAATAAGAAAAAAATAAAGAATAGTTCTTAAATTATGTACAAAAGTGAAAAAAAGAAAAGAAAAATACAATTAAAGTGCAAGGAAAGATTAAAAATGGAACTATTAAATAAAATTATATATTGGGCAAAGGAACGATCTAAAGAAATAGCTATTAAGGTAGATGGAAAAGAAATTACCTATGAGCAACTTTATATAGAAATTTGCAGGTATAGAAAAATAATAGAGAATAATATTAAGTATATAGGAAATGAGCAGGGAGTCATAATATATATGAATCGAAGTATTGAATTTATCGTATCAATGTTGCCCAAATGGTATTCTTCGTTAAAGCTGACCTGTGTTCTTCCTTCTTCAAAATAAAGACGAAGAACCGTGTCTTTTAGTTCTGGTGTGTACTTACTCATCATGTAACATCTCCTTTGTGGTTGATTGTATCAAAATATCACTTGGTGTTACAACTTAATTATAGTAGGTCAGATTGTATGGAATTGTAAATACACTGATTAAGGTGTTGAGGAGAAAAAAAGAGGAGAGATTTTGCATGTATAGAAATTTGTATAATAAAATCGTTGATGGACAAGAAAAAATAGCGGTAGTAGGATTGGGATACGTAGGTTTGCCACTTGCTATCGCATATGATAGGAAAGTGAAGGTTATAGGTTTTGATATTAGTAAATCAAAAATAAAGTCCTTAGTTGATGGAAGAGACTTAACAAAGGAAGTGGGAGACGAAGTAATTGGAAAAAGTGATATTGAATTTACATCTGATGAACGAAAGTTGCAAGAAGCTAAATTTATAATAGTTGCAGTTCCAACACCAATAAATGAAGAAAACAAACCTGATTTGTCGCTTGTTGAGAGTGCTAGTCAAATGGTTGGTAGAAATTTGACTAAAGGATCAGTTGTGATTTACGAATCAACAGTATACCCAGGAGTGACTGAAGAAATATGTAAATCAATCTTGGAAGAAGAATCAGGTATGGAGTGTGGTGTTGATTTTAAATTAGGCTACTCACCTGAAAGAATTAATCCAGGGGATAACGTTCATAAATTAGAGTCGATAGTAAAAGTTGTGTCTGGAATGGATAGTGAAACAGTTGATATTGTTGCAAAGGTATATGAGATGGTTATAGAAGCGGGAGTTTTTAAGGCTTCTAATATAAAAGTTGCGGAGGCTGCAAAAGTAGTTGAAAATAGTCAGAGAGATATTAACATTGCATTTATGAACGAATTAGCAATTATGTTAGATGGTATGGATATTGATACAAATGATGTCTTACAAGCAGCTAGTACAAAATGGAATTTTTTAGATTTTTCGCCAGGATTAGTAGGTGGACATTGTATAAGTGTTGATCCTTATTATTTGATACATAAAGCTGAACAAAATGGATATAAAAGCCAAATAATAACAACAGGGAGAAATGTAAATGAAAGCATGGCAGCGTATGTTGTTGATAAGTTTCATGAATTGATGGGAAAAGTAAATAAAAAGGTTGGAGAATCAAGGGTTGCAATTTTAGGGTGTACATATAAAAAAGATTGTTTAGATCTAAGAAATAGCAAGGTTATAAACATTATTAATAAGCTCAACGATAAAGGTGTTGAGTGTGTAGTATCAGATGACGTTGCGAATGCCGATAGCGTTAGAAAAATGTATAATATAGACTTAGTTGAATTCGATGAGATAAACAATGTTGATGCTGTGATTTTAGCAGTACCACATTCAAAATATAGAAATTTGACTGAAGAACAAATTTCTAAACTATATAGAAATACAGGAAAGCGAGTAATTATAGATATCGAGGGAGTTTGCAATAGAGATGTATATGAAAATAATAATTATTTGTTTTGGAGATTATAGGAGAGGTACGTTTTAAAATGGAGAAGATACAATTCAATGAAAATGATGTATTCTTAGTTACTGGCGGAGCGGGTTTTATTGGTTCAAATTTGTGCGAAGCTATATTGAAATTGGGGTGCAAAGTTCGATGCTTAGATGATTTGTCGACAGGAAAATATGAAAATGTAAAAATCTATGAGAGTAATCCAAATTATACTTTCATAAAAGGGAATATTACAGATATAGATGTATGTACAAATGCATGTGAAGGAGTTACATATGTTTTGCATCAAGCAGGTTGGGGGAGTGTTCCAAAAAGTATAAAGATGCCAGCTCAATATGAGCGTGTTAACGTTCAAGGTACAGTGAATATGCTAGAAGCAGCAAAAGTCAATGGGGTAAAGAAGTTTGTGTATGCCTCAAGTTCTTCGGTTTACGGTGATTCTGAAGTTTTGCCTAAAAGAGAGGGAGAAGAAGGAAAGATATTATCACCATATGCACTAACAAAAAGAATGGACGAAGAATATGGAAGATTATATAAAAAATTGTATGGGTTAAATACTTATGGATTAAGATATTTTAATGTATATGGACCTAGACAAAATATGGATAGTATGTATGCAGCGGTTATACCTATTTTTATAAAAAAATTAATGAATAATGAGCAAGCAACAATTTATGGAGATGGCAGACAAAGTAGAGACTTTACTTATGTTGCCAATGTTGTGCAGGCAAATTTGAAAGCATGTAAAGCTTCAGATGATAAAGCTGGAGAAGTGTACAATATTGCATGTGGAGAACAAATTTATTTATATGAAGTGTATGATGTTGTGTCTAAATTACTAAAACAAAATATTGCACCGATATTTAGCGAGGCAAGGGTTGGAGATATCAGAGACAGTAATGCTGATATTAGTAAAGCAATGAAAGATTTGGGATATAATCCAAAGTATATGTTTGAGGAAGGTATCAAGTTAACAGTTAAGTGGTATGAGCAGAATGAAAAATAGAAAGTCTAAAAATAACAGATTTTTGTTTTATTATGTGTGTAGACATAAATTGTGGATGAGTTTATTGCTGGTTGGGGTTGTTGGAGCTTCAATAGTTGGACTGTTATATCCACTGGTTACTGCAGATATAGTGAATAAAGCATTTTATGAAAAAGAAATAAGTGGAATGTCGATGAGTTTAGTCACATTTATTGTAGTTTTTGTTGTTCATCAATGTTTTCATTTTATTAGGACATATTCGTATGCAAAACTTAGGGCAACATTTTCGGTTAATATTAAAAGAGATATTTATAGCGGTATTTTATCATATAAAGGTGACGTATTTTCTGAAAAATTAACTGGTGATTGGATAATGAGATTAGGAAATGATACGGATCAAATATTGGATTACATTTACTTTAATGTGTTTTATACAGTGACAGATTTTGTTGAATTTATTGTACAACTTGTGTTAATTTACTTTATTAGCCCATATTTTTTCGTGTTGACACTTTTGTGTATGCCCACTTCGTTTTGTTTAACAAAATTGTTCGTAGCAAAGTCGGAAAATGTGTATAAAAGACAAAAAGAGTCAAAAAAAGCAATGTCATCATTTTTCTTTGAAGTAATTCAGGGAATGAAAGAGTTAAGAGTATTGAATGGTTTTGGATGGATGATTGAAACTTTCTTAAATGTAAACCATCAAAATAACAAAAATATATTTAGTATCAGTACATGTGAAGTCAAAAACGGAAAAATATCTGAGGGGATAGCATTAATAATTCATTTATGTTTATATTCATTATCAGCAATTCTGATTATAAATGGACATCTGAAGTTGGGATCATTTTTGGCGGCAGTGGAGTATTTTAATGCATCAATAAGTATTTTTTCTGATATTGCTAATAAGGGGAATCCCATTGCAAATGGAATCGCATCATTAAAAAGAATTACTGAAATGTTTGATTACAAAAAAGAAAAATATGATGAGGGTCAAGCAATAAATTTTGAAAGAGGGAATATAGAATTTCGTGATTGCGAGTTTTCGTATAAAAATTCTAAGGTTCTCAGACATTGTAGTTTTGATGTGGAAGGTGGAGAAATCGTTGCGATAGCTGGTGAAAACGGTTCGGGTAAATCTACACTAATACAGCTACTATTACGTTTTTATGACTTAGATAATGGGGCAATTTATATAGATGGCTTTAATATTAAAGATACCAATATTGTTTCTTTGCGAAATCAATTAGCAGTTGTTTTTCAGAAGGTTATGCTGTTTGAAAGAACAGTTAGATATAACCTTATTATTTCTGATGATAAAAGAAGAGATGATGAGATTTGGGACAAGTTAGATAAAGTTGGATTAAAGGAAGAAATATTAAAATTGCCCAATAAATTAGATACAGTAATTGGTGGTGATGGTATATCATTCTCAGGAGGTCAGAACCAGCGAATTGGAATTGCTAGGGCTTTGTTGAAGGATTCTAAAATTCTTATTTTTGATGAATCAACATCTGCATTAGATGAAGAGACTGAGGTGGTAATAAGGAACACTATTAGGCGTCTTGCGGGAGAAAAGACTATTATTATGATAACGCACAAGAGAGAGATGTTGGAGTTTGCAAATAAGGTTATATATCTAAAAAATGGGAAGATAATGGGGAAAGGAACTCATAATTGCTTATGTAAAGAAAATAAGGAGTATCTTGATTTCATTAATGTAATAAATGAGTCTTAGAAAAGGTAAAATGAAAGAAAATCAAATCGAAAAAATAATTGATAAACAATACAATGTTCATAAGAAGGATAAAGTAAGAGTAGTTGCACTTAGAATCTTAATGTTAATGTTAGGCGTGGTTAATACGTTCTTTTATAATTACTTGATAGATAAAGTGTTTGTTACAAAACATTTTAATAGAATAGCTGTTGTTTTTGCTGGTATGATCTTATTGTATTTAATTGGTACTATATTAGGATTTTTATATAACAGATTATACAATACATTTATGTTTGATATCAAAGAAAGCATTAGGTTGGATTTGATAAAAAAATTATTTATAAATGATGGAAATAATTCCGATAAGTTGAGTAAAGGCGAAATGAAAAATATAGTAGATGATGATGTGGAAAATGTTGAACATTTTTACAAATCAAGGTTTATTGAACTACGATTGGTAATACTGACTACGATTGTGTACTTGTTTTTTATGGTAAAGACTAGTTTGTATTTGTCATTATTTTGTCTTATCTTATTGCCTATATCTTATATATCTACTAAAAAGAGTGGCACAAATATAGAAGAAGGGGCTAGGAAGTATAGATTAAAATATGGTGAGTATGAAAATTATCTTCTAGAGTCTATCAACAATTGGAGAGAAATAAAAAGTTATAACATTATGTCCGGAAGTATAGATGTTTTTCTGTCTAAATGGGATAAAATGTCAAAAATATTTATGAAGAATGAGTTAGTACACTACCTAAATTCTTTTGTAATGTCATTTAACAGATTAGTATTAATACAATCAGTTGTTTATGCAGTTGGAGGATATTTATTAGTAATAAGAAAAATAGACATATCGTTATTATTGATTTTTGTAAATTATTATTCACTATTTTTAGGTTCAATTACTCAGATGAGCACCATGGTTCCAGAGATTAAGGGGCGAAAGAATTCAGTCGAAAGAGTGATTGATTTGATTGAAGACCGCTGTGATGAAAAATTAGATGTTGATATTAAGAAGTCTGATATAGAATTTCAGAATGTGTCGTATGCATATCCTAAATCAAGCAAAATGGCATTGGACAGTGTATCCTTTAGTATTGAGGAGAATGAGTTTACAGTTTTGTCGGGAAAGAGTGGTAGTGGCAAGAGTACGATTATTAAATTATTATCGGGTGAGTGCAATGACTTCGAAGGAAAGGTTTATATTGGCGGATATGATATACAAGAACTTTCAATAGAATCAATAGCAAAAAAAATGAGTGTGGTAATGCAAGATAGCTACTTTTTTAATTGTTCTATAAAAGAGAATTTATTAATTGCAAAAAAAGATGCTACTGACGAAGAAATATATGATGCTTGTAAGAAAGCAAATATTGTAAAGGCAATTAATAGATTGCCTGAAAAAATGAATACGATTATTGGTGAAAATGCTTCGATACTATCTGGAGGGCAGAAGCAACAATTAGCTATCGCAAGAGCAATATTGAGAAATACAGATATCATACTGTTCGATGAGATTACATCTGCTTTGGATTTTAAAAATGAAAAAATTGTAGCAGATATAATATATGATTTAGCAAAGAGTCATACAATTGTATGTGCGACTCATAAAGAAATTATAAAAGAAAAAGCATCAAAAAAAGTGCTGATTGAATATGGAAAAATTATCTCATAAAAAGAATGTTAATGTCTATTTTAATGGGGATTGGAGAAAGATGACAAATATGATTAGTTATATTTTGATTGGTACAGGAAATCGTATGATTGGAATGTTTTTAAATCCGATAATTGAGAGATTTTCTACAAATAATAAAATAGAAGCAGTGTTTGATATAAATATAAAAAGAGCTCAATATGTTTCAGAGATTATACCATATGAAGTAAAAACTTTCGATGACGTTGACAAAATGTTTAATGAAGTGGAGGCGGATGCTTGCATAATTGCAACCAATGATAATAATCACATGAATTATATAAATAAGGCATTACAACACAAAATGAGAGTAATATGTGAGAAGCCTGTTGTCGTAACTAGAGAACAGTGTAATATGTTAAACTCGTTAAGTGATGAAGAAAAAAGGAAAATAATTGTAACCTTTAATTCGAGATATATGCCTGTTAACAGCAAAATAAAGCAGATTATTGATAATAATTGTTTGGGTAAAATATACAATGTCCAATATCACTATTGTGTCGATGATAGTCATAGTGCGGAATATTTTAGAAGGTGGCATAGATTCAAAAAAAACTCAGGAACGTTGTTGATTCATAAGTCTGTACATCATTTTGATTTGGTAAATTGGTGGTTGAATGCTAAACCTGTTTCTGTGATTGCAGATGGGTGCTTAATAAAATATGGAGGAGATGAATCAAAGAATAATCAAATATGCAGAAAATGTAGAAAAAATTGTCAGTATAAGTTAGATGATAAAAAAATAGAATCTTTATCTGAATTATATTTTAATAATGAGGATATAGATGGTTATTATAGAGATGGATGTGTTTGGGATGATAGTATAGATATTTATGATACTATGTCGGTAAATGTAAGATACAATAATGGTGTTCAAATGTGTTATTCATTGTTACTATATTCATCATATACAGGTTTTTATCTAAAAATAAGCGGTGAAAAAGGTCAACTTATAGTTGATTTTGACAATTCCAAGGATGTTAATTTAATTCGTTTATTAGGAAGCAATAGTCAAGAAATTCCTGTTTTTTCTGAATTAGAAAAAAAACACAATGGTGCTGATGATATACTTCAAGAATTATTATTTAGTAATAATGAAATGGTTATTCTTCCAAGCGTGGATGAAGGTATTGAGGCGGTATTAATTGGCGTTGCAGCAAATGAAAGTATTGAAAATGGGAAGAAGATAAATATTTAGTTATCACATATAGGAGTAGGTAATGGATAATAATACAAGAATTGAAAATTATATAATGAATAATATGACAGAGGATATCTGTATAGTTGATGATACTGGAAGATATAGTTATCTACAAATGAAAAACGAAATATATGCTGTGCAGAAAATCATTCGAAGTTATGGTATGATGCCGGGAGACAAGATTGTTATACTGTCGCCTAATGGTAAAAATGCAATTGTTTCAATATTTGCGACATTAAATATTAACTGTGTAGCTGCACCTGTAGATATTCAAACTCCAATGGAGTTGGTGGTTGATATGATAGATATAATTGATGCTAGAATGATTATCTATAGTGGAGATGACGTAAAAATTTCGGAACTAAGAGAGAAATGCAATAATATAGTATTTTTGAAAATAGAGGACACAAATTGTAATGATGATATAGAATTCGTAAATCAGAGTGATTTAATCTTATCAAAAACGTCTTCAGATCCTGCTGTAATTTTGTTTACCTCAGGTACAACCGGAAAGATGAAAGCAGTAGTTCATTCTCATGAAAATATAATAGTAAATGTTAATGCAGTTGATGATTATATGAATATAAATAAAAATGATATATTCTATGTTTTAAAAACATATGTACACTGTTCATCACTTATTTCTGAAATATTTTTGGCTTTTAGTAAAGGCGCAAGTGTTTGCTTATATAAACCAAAAGTTTCGTTATCTACAATTATTAGGAGAATTAAAAATGAAAAGGCTACAATTTTAGGTATCAATCCAACATTTTTGAGTTTAATGTCCCAATTTAACAAAATGTCAGATGGATTAAATTCTGTAAGACTTGTGGCAACAAGTGGTGCAGTTTTAGATGAAAATTTGGTGGCTAGCAGTAGAGAAGTTTTCCGAAATGCAATTATTATTAATGTGTACGGATTAACGGAGGCAGGACCTAGGGTTTCAGCGGAGAGACCAAATGGTGAGTACAAATGTGGTTCAGTTGGAAAACCTATAAAGGGAGTGGAGGTTAAGATAGAATTCGAACAATCAGGAGCAGATTCAATTGGAGAAATAATCGTTAAATCAAAAAGTATAATGCTGGGATATTATAATGATGATGTCTCGACAAAAGCAAAAATACAAGATGGATGGTTAAGAACTGGAGATTTAGGATATATAGATGAAGAAGGCTATCTGTTTGTAATGGGAAGAAAAGATGAAATGATTATACGTGGAAGCCACAATGTAGCCCCAGCTAGGGTAGAGAGTGTCATTAACAAAATAGAGGGGGTACTCACTAACGTTGTGTTTGGAGTGGACGATAAAATAAATGGACAAAATGTCGTTTGTGCTATTATTGCGGAAAGTAAAATAGAGACTAGTGTCATCATAGAGGAGTGTAAGAAACATCTATATGAATATGAGTGTCCACAGAATATTGTATTTTGGGATAGTATACCAAAAACGATAGGCGGTAAAATTTCTAGGAAACTTGCAAGTGAGAAATATGTAAGCAGTATTCTATAATACGAATTAAAAATTTATAGTGTGATTATAGAACATATGGAGTGAAGAAGAAATGAAAAAAGACGATATATATATTTCTGTTATTATACCAGTTTATAATCAGAAGCAACAATTACTTACTACATTAGCTAAATTTGATGAGCAAACATATCCTAAGGAACTGTTTGAAGTGATTGTAGTTGATGATGGCTCTAATGATATAGAGGCAGAAGATATAGAGATGTTTCAAAATCTTTTATTTAATGTTGAAGTTATTAGACAAGAAAACAAAGGGAGAGCAATTGCAAGAAATAATGGAATAAGACATGCTAATGGTGATTATATTATTTTTTGCGACGCGGATAGATTTCCTAATCAACAATTTATAAAGATATTTGTTGAAAAAATAAAACAAAATGATAATAATGTGGCTTATATAGGGAACCCTAAAGACTTTTTTGGGCAATTAACAAACGCTAATGATAGCAATTATTGTTTTAAATATTCTAGAGAGTCACAATATTATCGCAAAATATCAAATATTTTTTCGGAAGACGGAACAACAAATTCAGGAATAGCTTGGGCAGCATTTCTAGTGGGAAATTCGTGTGTGAGCAAGAAATGCTTAGATGAAATTGGTGGATTTAATGAATTGTTTAATGAGTGGGGGTTTGAACATTTTGAGTTGGCATTTAGAATGCTTCAAAATGGTGTAAAAATCTGTAATGTTCCTAATAACATTAATTTTCATATACCACATTCTCATAACAAAAATTTTTATATAGATTCAATGCACAAGAGTGTAGAGATAATGAATAAAGCTCACAAAGATTATGATTTTAATAGCTTGATTGATTATATGGTTGGTAAAATATCCTTACAAGAGTTTGAAAGAATATTTTCTGGTAGTTCAGGAAGTATCGTATGTGACCAGGACATATTCTTTAATTTATAGTTGTGAGCGCAATAACATAATAATATATAATAAGACTAGTTAACAGATTAGGAAAGTAACTGTGCCTAGATAATATATAAATATATTTAGCGATATAAGAAAAACAGGCTTCAGTAACATAAATTAGTATATTAGAACCTAATGTCAAAGGTGAAGAAACACAATGATTTTATAAAATAAAGGAGAAAAAAATGAATAGTAAAGTGTTTGAAAAAGTTAGAGATTTTATTTGTGAAAATAATGGATGGCTTAAGGAAGAAGAAATATCTGCCAACTCTAATTTAATTGATTTAGGAGTTGATTCCATTCAAATGATGATGTTGTTAGTTTGTATTGAAAATGATTTTGATATTGTTATAGAAGATGGAGTGTTGGAGCAAGAATTATTTAGTACAATTGAATCATTTGTTGATTATATTGAGGTAGTAATTAATGAATCAAATATGGATAAATAGCAAGAATAATTATCTATCCGCAATTTCAAATGGTATAGATTATAGTAACAAAAAGAAAGCAGTTTTTATTTTACCAGGATTTTATCAGGCAAAATGTGACTCTTATTATTTTGTCACTAATTTTTTGATGAGATTAAAAAAAAATAATATATATGCTATTAGTGCCGATTTATTAGGACACGGAGATAGTTATGGGGATATTAGTGATATAACTATAGATAATTTGTCAGAAGGAATTAGCGATATAGTAAATTATCTCAAAAAGCAAGGAGTAGAATCTATTTATGCAATAGGTAGAGGACTAAGTGGCAACATTTTGACGTATAAAAATACTTCGGATTTTAAAAATATTATTTTAATTAATCCTGTTCTATTAGATTTTGAAGATAAGGATAATTTAAATAATTGGATGGAAGAACTAAAAGAAGATAAGGTGTGCATATATAGTTTTTTCCTAGAAAATAATAGTAATATTTTAAAGTTGTTTGGCACTGAAACTGAAAATATAAGAGGAGAATTTTTGAAAAAAGTTTTTTTGCAACAGATTGTTACGTTACCTTATTTTGAAATAGGAGATATAGTTAAAAAACAAAATAGTCATATTTTTATAACAGAAGACTGGAAGCAACATTATAAGGTTGATTTACAGGATTATTCAGAGCTACTAAGTGAATATAAGTTTTGCAATTATAACGATAGAATCAAATTAAGTGATGATATAATCGAATTGTTGGAAGATTAACTGTATGAATTTAGTGCAGTACGGTAGAAGCCTTCAAGATAAATGGTTTTTAGGTATGAAATTTTAGAAAGGAGAAATGTGGCTTTAGAGAGAGTATTTGATTCTATTTAGACACAAAAAGATAAATATGAGAGTACCATTTCAAGTAGAGGTGCATCAACAAGTTGTAAATGGGATGATGCATATACCAGAAAAAAAACGTTTTGTGAATAAAGTGGTTATTATGTGTTATGGATTAAATGGTAACAGAACTGAAGAGCACAGAATGTCGGTTAAATTGGGCGATAAATTGATTAATGAAGGGGTAACCTTTGTTAGATTTGATTATCGAGGACAAGGAATTAGTTGTGGTGAAATGAATGAAGTTAATTTTGCAAGCAGAGTTGAGGATGTAGGAGCAGTAATTGATTTTGTCAGGGGATGTTTTAATTATGAAAATATTGAATACTATGTCATTGGATTTAGTGATGGTGCACGTATAGTTCCTCAGGTATGTATCAATAATGAAAAGATTCGTACAGCTATTTTGTGGAATCCTATATTTTCAATGGAAAATTCACCTTTTATGAAAACAAATAACGTAAGTACTAACGAGAATAGATTAATAACTAATATAACAAATAATAAGAAATGTTATCAGTTGTATGGTTTGCCAATAAGTATAGAGTATTTAAGGGATATTAGAAGCAAAAAAGCAGCATATGACGAATTTGCTGGGTTGGAATGCGAAAAAATTTGTATATGGGGAGAGGATGATCAATATTCCCAAATGTATAGAGAAACTATGTGTGAAAAAAAAGGGGTAATTAACTATATTGTCAAAGGTGCAACGCATTTATTTAATGGGAAAATAGCGGAAGATGAAGCAATGTATGTGACTATGCAATATATATTAGGAGAAGATGTCCATGAGTAATTGTGAAAAAATATATCATAGCATTGCAATCAATAATGAAATAGAGATAGATTGTTTTCAAAATTTGTTGTTGAGTTATTTAGAGTATTACGGAATGAATGCTGATGAATTAAAGTTTGTATGGCCATATGCATTTGTTAAAAAAGAAGCTGACGAAAACAAATGGAGAATAGAGCATGATGATGCTATTTCGATTGAAAGGATTAGAAAATATTATAATGCCAAATGTGAAATGAAATATTTTGATAATAATGAAAGAAAAATAGATATTATTAGAGAATTGTTGAAAAAAGATCAAGCGGTATTTGTTTGTATTGATGAGTATTATGTTCCATATCATTATAATTATATTTATCTAAAGCAACATGGGGTTCATACAGTTTTAGTAACAAAGATAGATGAAGAAAACAACCTAGTTCAGCTTGTTTCGTCTATTCCATATTTTAAAGGGGAGATAACTTTAGATTGCTTTTTGAATGCACTTGAGTCTATGCAAGTTAATCAATGGTATTGTGTCTTGGATGAAAATAGTTTTATTAATCCAGAGAAATACGTTTTAGATGTATATAAGAGAGAAATCGTAATGTCTACTGAAAAAGTAGATAAGATTATACTAACAGAAGACATATTGTTATATATTTTGGATTTAAAAGAAGAAAATCGAGCTAAAAATATTTCAGAATTATGTAAGGGAACTTGGGGTTGGAAGATAACTAAAAAAGGTGAATTGTTAATTGAATACATAAAAAATAATTATAGTCGTAGTCCACAACTTAAAGAAATTGTTGAGTTGATTGAAAGATTAAATAGCGAATGGACAAGGGCATATAAGTTAATGTATAAAAGCATTATTTCTAAAAAGGATGAAGATTTAAACAAAGCTATAAATTATTTACGAGAAGAATGTGAAAATGAAAAAATATTAAGAGAAAAATTACTGATTTTAATTGGAGAGAAAAAGGTTTATGAGTAGAAATGAATTTGTAGTATCACCATATATTTATTATACAAGAGAAAAAAGTAATGAGATCATGTTAAATAATATATTGGTTGGGGAAAAAAGTGTAATTAATAATAAGATTGAAAAGTTAATAATAGAGTGCAAAACAAAGAAAAAATATCAGTGGTTAATTGAAAAGTTTGGGGAACAATTAGTTGATGAAGCAATTGATAATAAAATAATTCTAGAGGAAGATAAAAAATGGAATTCAACTAGATATAGATACATAGAGATTGAGATAAATACGGATTGTAATTATAGATGTGAATATTGTCCAGTAAGAAATGAACCTAAAGAAAGAAAGGTTATGTCTATAGAAGCGTTTAAAGAAGTTATTAATAAGGTGAAAAAATATGAGAATATTGAAAAAGTATCTTTTTCATTTTACAATGAGCCAACGTTAGATCCCTATTTTTTACAGAGAATAGATATTCTTAAAGAAAATAATTTGAAACTTATATTACATACAAATGGAAGTATGTTATCTAAAACTTATATAGATTATTTATGTGATTCAAATGTAGTAGATATAATATATTTTAATTTTCCAAATTACGACAAAAAATTATTTACAGATATAACAAGAAACCCACTTTATGATAAAGTTGTAGAAAACATTGATTATGCGGTTTCAAGAGGACTGAATATTGATTTTTCAATACAAAAAACAGATGCGAATTACAGAGAAAATATAGATAAAATGAATGAAATCTATGGCTACAAAATTAATAAAAAAATAGTTGCATGGGATACAGTTGATAGGGCAGGACTATTAAAAAATAAATATAATCAAAATGTAAATCTGAATGGAAAGTTATTTGGATGTAAAAAAGTATTGGAGTGGTTATTTGTTGATGTAAATGGAAACTGTTTTATATGCTTTAATGATTTTTATGTGAAAAATGTATTTGGAAATATATTAGAAAATGAAATTCAAGATATTATTGATGGTGAAAAATATACAATCATAATGAAGAAATTATTTGGCGATGTTGAAGCTAGCGAAGATTTCTTATGTAGATCTTGTTATGAGATGAAATTAATGGCTATCTATTCTAAATTGAGTGATAATTTAGAAAAGGTGATGGAAAATGATTAAGTTGATAAATGCAAAAGTTATTACTAGTAAAGGTGTGAGCAATAACAAGTGTGTTGTAATTGGTAATGAGCATATTATTTATGTTGGAGATGATACAAAGCATATGCAATGTGACACTATAGACTTGAAAGGTAACTATGTATCAGCTGGGTTTATAGATCTGCATGTGCATGGTGGGGCAGGAAGCTCTTTTATGGATTGTGACCAAATCAGTTTTAAAAAAGTAGTAAAGTACCATGAGAAGCAAGGGACTCTAAATTTGATGCCTACATCACTAACTGCAGCAAACAATGAAATATATCAATTTCTTGAACTGTATACACAAATGAAAAGTAATGATAGTGTAAAAGATAGCTTGCTAGGAGTGCATATGGAAGGACCGTTTCTAAGCACAAATAAATGTGGTGCGCAAGATGGTTTGTTTTGCACAAAAGTAGATGTTGATGAGTGCCAAAAGTATCTTGATAAATGTAGTGATATTAAAAGAATGACCATTGCACCAGAGATGGATGAGGGGTTCCAATTAGCACATTATTTAAGAGAGAGAAATATCAGTGTTTCTGCAGGACACACAGATTGTTTATATGAAACAATGACAAAGGCATTGAATTCTGGATATGACATGATTACACATATGTATTCGTCAATGAATGGAATAACAATTATAAATGGTTTTAGAAATGCTGGAGCAATAGAAGCTATTTTGTTAAATGATGATGTTTGTGTAGAATTGATAGCAGATGGAAAACATTTACCAGCCCCTATAATAGAACTGGTGTATAAATTAAAAGGTAAAGATAATATTATATTTGTTTCTGATGCAATGAGGGCAACTGGAACTGATGCTAAAGAAAGTTACATAGGAAAGAAAATAGAGTCAAATAAGGTCATTATTGAGGACGGCGTTGCAAAAATGAAGGAAAGGAAATGTTTAGGTGGAAGCATAACTCCATTGAATAAGATGGTAGAATTTGTGTATAAAAACTCAAATATATCCCTAAGTGATATTGTTACAATGGTAACGGAAACGCCAGCAAAAAAAATGGGTGTGATTAATGAATTAGGATCAATATCAGCCGGAAAATATGCGGACATTATAGTCTTTGATGAGGATATTGAAATTTTGGTCTCAATAAAACGTGGTAAAATAATCAAAAATCTATTGATGGGAGTATAAATAACTTATGAATTCTATTGAGAAAATTATATTTGAGCATACAGATTGTGGAGAGAAAAATGAGTCTTGTGGTACAGACAAGATAAAAACAAAAGCAAGAATCGTAACACAGCATAAAAATTACTATGATGTTGAATATGATAATAAGATAATATTGGCACAAGTATCAGGTAGATTCATAAATGATTTGTATATTAATGGAGGATATCCAGTAGTTGGCGATTTTGTCGAGTTGAAAAGTGTAAAAGATGATTTTGCTATTATAGAGGCAATTATGCCTAGAAAGACAATCTTTTTTAGGAAAGATATGTGGAATAAAACCGGCACGCAGATTTTAGCAGCTAATTTTGATATTGTGCTTATATGTTCATCATTAAATAAAGATTTTAATATAAAAAGACTCGAACGATATGTTGTTTTAGCTAAAAGTAGTGGGGCAGAAGTTGTAATAGTTCTTACAAAATGTGATTTGTGTGAGGAATATGAAGAAATAATATCTCAGTGTATGGAGTATTTTGAGGGGATAAAAACCATTGCAATTTCTGTAGTCACCGATGTTGGAATAAGTGAGTTGCGACAGCAGTTTAATGGAAATAAGGTTGGGCTATTAATTGGATCATCTGGTGTAGGAAAATCAAGTCTTGTGAACAAATTGTGCATGAGACAAGTAATGAATACTGGGGAAATAAGACAAGATGATAGAGGAAAGCATACTACGGTATCAAGGCATATGATCTATTTTGATGAAGGAATAATTGTAGATACACCTGGACTTAGGGAAATTGGAATTGTTGAGTCAGCGGAGTCAATCAAAGATGTATACAATGATATAGAAACAATTGGAAGTTATTGCAAGTTTAATAATTGCACTCACACAAGTGAAAAAGGATGTGCAGTGTTAGAAGAAATTAGGAAGGGAAATTTATCTTTGGATAGATATCAAAATTACTTGAAAATTAAAAAAGAAAATGATTTGTTGAGTGATAGAGATAAGTATCTTTATGATAAGTGGCAAAAATCAAAAGAGAGATCAAGAGAGTTTAGAAAGATTAGGAGGTGTAAAAAGTGATATGAGAGAATACGTCGATTATCATATTCATTCAAAATTTTCTGACGGGAAATTGGGATTGGATGAAATTGTAAAGTATATGATATCAAAAAACGTTAGTATAATTTCAATTACGGACCACAATACAATAAAAGCGTATCATAATGAAGAAAATGATTATGATATAAAAATAATTTCTGGTGTTGAGGTTGATGTTAACTTTGGATTTGGTGTACAACTCCTATGTTATGATTTTGATATTCATGATGAAGCAATAAACAAAAAACTAGGTTATATTCACTCACAAAGAATGATTAAGTGTGCACGACTGATTAAAAAAATGAGATTAATAGGTATTGATATCAACGTACATGATAATTTTTATGATAACATACATGATTTTGATTATATTTGTAAATGCATACTAAATCATGGCATAGGTAATAGTATTGATGAAGTAAAGGAAAAATATTTTGTGCCTGGAGCAGAATTATATTACGATATACCGGTGGTAGATACAAAGGAATGTATAAAAATGTTCAAGAAAGCAGGGGGAAAAGTTGTTTTAGCACATCCGGGGAGAATATCAGAAGATATAAATGTGATAATTGCTGTTCTTAATGAACTTATTGGATTAGGTTTGGATGGGATAGAATGTTATCACCCTGATCACAGTGAATCACTTACGAAGCATCTAGTGGCAATCGCCAGAAATAATAATATGATTATTACTGGGGGAAGTGATATGCATGGAATTAATACGAATTATAATATTAAAAAAGACAAAGTTCATTGTTTTTAAATACATAAGTAGTTATATGATGGAGGGAGAAGTTTTATAATATGGATAATAAACCATTTGAAATTTTAATGTATCATTATGTTGATAATAATATAAGTGATCCAATGTGTGTATCGGAGGATAATTTCTGTAAGCAGTTAAAATATTTGATTGAAGAAGGATATACTTTTTTGAGTTTAAACGACGTAAAAGAAATTATATTTAGTAATAAACAGTATAAAAAGGGAGTTTTAATAACATTTGATGATGGTTATAAAAATACATTTGATACTGTATTACCCATATTAAATAAATATAATGCCAGAGCAACTGTATCTATTTGTGGTAGTTATATAAAAGAAGAAACTTGTGTTAAACCTACTATTCATTTAAGTCAAGAGTATGGCAATGTTGATGATATTAATAGATGGATTGATGCAGGTAATGATGTTGCAGCACATTCATACAGCCACAAAAAATTATCACACTTGTCAGAAGAGGACATAAGAGCTGAAGTAGAAATTGACAATAGAGTATTAAAGGAAAATATTAATAGTGATTTTGAATGTTTCTTTTATCCATTTGGATCAGTGAATAATCAAGTTGAAAGCATTGTAGCTGAAAATTATAAATATGCTTTTGTAACAACTGAAGGTTACAACCCCTCTTATAATGCACGTTATAGAATGGGGAGAATTTATGTCAGACCAGAGTGGGACATATCTGATTTTGGAAAAGCTTTAGCTGGTGATGAAAGATAAGGAGTTTTTATATGCTAAGTAATCAAATATTAAGTTCTTATGAAGCATTAAGAGATGAAAAATCAAGATATATCTTTAGATGTAGACATATGTATCTGTTTAATGATGATATACGAGAAATTTACAAAATAATCGATTATAAATCAAGGATGCCAAATGGCGAAGCAATTTGCAATAACTCGAATACTCTAGCGAGATTAATCTTGAATAATTGTGTTGCTAAAGATCCTGTATATATTTTGGGCATAAATAGAATTGGTAAGCTAGTTTATGACTATTTAAAAAGGGTAGGTATTAATGTAGCTACGTTTATTGATGATGGTTCGGAATATTCTTTTGTTGATATGAAAGTAGTTGAACTTGATCAAATAGATAAAACTAGAAAAAATAAGATTGTGCTTGCATATAATTCTAAAATAGAAACGATAGAAGCTATAAAAAAACTTCTAAAAAATAACATAGATATGAAAGATATCATCTGCTTACAAGAATTAGAGAAAAAATATTTCAAGGAGCCTTTTTTGGTGCCTACAGAAAACGAAGTGTTCGTTGATGTGGGAGCATTGGATGGAAAGACAATTTTAGATTTTGTGGAATGGTGTGATAATAAATATAAGAAAATATATAGTTTTGAACCTGACATGGGTAGTTATAAAGCGACTAAAGAAACAATAATAAATAAACAAATTAGAAATGCTGTTTTGCAAAATATTGGATTATGGAGTAAAAAAACAAAGTTGAAGTTTTGTGCAATATCTAGTAATGGATCAATGGTTTCTGAAAATGGAAGTGAAATAATAGAAGTTGATAAACTAGATAACATTATTATTGAGGAAGATGCTACATTCATAAAACTAGACATAGAAGGTTCAGAATTAAGAGCACTACAGGGTGCAGAAAATATCATAAAAAAGAACAAACCTAAATTAGCTATTAGTGTTTACAAAAATAAAAGAGATATATTAGATATACTAGTATATATACATAATTTAGTCCCAGAATACAATCTTTATTTAAGACATTATTCTGATTTTGAATACGACACAGTCTTATATGCATGTGTTTAATTCCAGCATTATATAAAAGAAATTTTTTTGGGGAAATAACAAATAAAGTATATTAAACTAAATATGCTATATGTTTTATTTATAATTTGACTAATATTGTTGTTTAATGAACCCACTGTTTCGAATAATGAAAACAGTTATTTTAGAATATGGTAACCGTCATGATTTAGCATAGTGAATATGTATTTGCGGTGATGACATTTGTAATAAGGATCATTATTTAAATCAGACCGGCGGTGTAGAATCATCTAGATTATTCAGTTAATTAATATAATTATGAAAATCCTAATAGGTAGTTGAGGGGATATTTTGATAGTAGGCTTATTAATATGATGCTACGTAATTTATTGAATTATAATAATATAGGCTAATTATTTGAATGTACTATTTATAATGTCGCTTGATGCTGTTAGATGCTTAGGTTTAGGAGGAGTGTAATATGAGAGTAGCAATGTATTGGCATAATGGAAGAAGTTTGGGACATACAGCAGAAGTAGCAAAAATTTCACATGCAATTGAAAAGGGGATGCCAGATGATTATCTTGTTGGAGTCACAGGAGCATACAAAGGGTTAGATATGCTGGCAGACAAGATGGATGTTGTTAAATTACCGGGTTTTGCAAATTTTGATAAATTATCTGGATGGAATTATACAGGAAAACAAGGAATGCAACCAGAGGAACTATTTAAATGTAGATCTGAGATGATTCACTGTTTTATGAATAATTATGAACCTGATTTGTTTATGGTAAATCATGTCCCATATGGATTATATGATGAATTAAAACCAACTTTAGAGTTAAAACCGAGAGGAAAAAGAATATTGACCTTAAGAGGTATTTTATTTGATAGAGAAAAGACTAATCGCGAATATTTCAAAGGAGATGCCGCAAAATGGATAATAGATAAGTATGATGCATTATTTGTACACATCGATCCTAGTATTTTTGCAATTGAAGATAATTATGATATTCCGAGTGAATTGTTAAATAGGATTCAATATACAGGATATTTGACTTGTAAAAATAGTATGTCAAAGGAAGAGGCAAGAAAATGCCTAAATATAGATGAAGGAAAAAAAATAATTGTTGCAAGTATGGGTGGTGGACAAGGAGCAATTGAAATATGGGATAACATATTAAATGGCTTAAAAGAGAATTCAGATAATTACGATGAGGCATATTTGATTACAGGACCATACTTAGAAGAAGATGATTATAAAAAAATGAAGAGTCTTGAAGAAGAGGATGAGAGTATAAAAATTATTAAATATGTTAACAATATGCAAACTTGGATGATTGCATGTGATTTATTTATTGGTGCTGCGGGCTCAAATATGATAGGTGAGGTTTTGGCAACAGGATGTAATTCTATTTTAATACCAAGACAAGTTAGAGAGATTGAACAACATCTTCATTCTAAAATACTATCGGAAAAGGGTATAGTAAGAATGTGTGAATTAGGAGATGTTCTTGATGGAGAATTATCAAAAGTGATTACATTGGGCTTAAAAGAGCCTATATGTGAGAAGAGTAATATTCTTATGAATGGATTGGATAGATATACAGATTACATAAAAAAATGGTATGAAAGATAGGAGAAGAAAATGAAAATAACATTACTTTTAAGATATTTTACGATTGGGGGCTTAGAAAGAGTTGTATCTTCATTAGCAAATGGATATGTTAAAGATGGACATGATGTTCAGATTATTGTTTTATCAAAAGGAAAGAGAAATTCTTTGATAACTGAAATAGACCCAAAAGTAAAAGTTATTTTTTTGAACGGGGGGATTATCCATAAGATAAGTGAGATAAGAAGATTAACAGAAGGCCGTATAGTACATATTCATTTTGGCGATGGTAAAATACATCCGATTATCAGAATGGGACTGTTAAATAGAAAAATAGTAATAACCTGTCATAGTGTTTATTCTCACAAAAGAAACATATTATTAAATAACGTTGACAGATTATTTTCATTACAAGCAAAAAAGATTGTAGCAGTATCTGATGCAGTAAGAGAATTTTGTGTAAACGAAGTAAAGATAGCAGATAATAAAGTGTGTGTGATTAAAAATGGCATTGAACGAAATGGTGAAAAAATTTCTATTAAAAAAAAGAATACTCTTAATATTGTGTCATTAGCGAGTCTTTATCCTCATAAAAATCATATTTATTTAATTCGTGCACTTGCTGAATTAAAGAAACAGCAGGAAATACCTTTTAAATTATACATGATAGGTGACGGACCTTGTATGGCAGAATTGTACTTAGAGGCTGTTGCTCTTGGTTTGGGTGACAACATAGTGTGGTATGGAGCTGTATGGCAGAAAAAATTAGTTAGAGACATTATTAAAAAATCTGATGTATTTGTATCTGCAAGTAAATATGAAGGATTTCCAATATCCATTTTAGAGGGAATGATTTATGGATTACCAATGATATTATCAAGCATACCACCACATAGAGAAATGATAGGTAATAATGGTTTGTTTTTTGATTTTGACGAAGACTATCATACATTTATTGATAGTTTTGTGAAGTTTTATAACGACGTTGAAGTTAGAGAAAGTATGTCTGAGAGTAGTTACAAAATGGTTGAAAAATATGATATGATTAAAACGATTGATTCATATATAAAAGTATATGAAGAAGTTGTTTAAAAATAAATAATACTAAAGTATTTTATAATAATATTTCAAAGAAAGTGCATTAAGATGAAAATGGATATAGAATATAGCATAAAAAAGATAAATATGAATGAAGGGTTTTCACTTAGTTTTTCAAATATGGAAACCGTGATAGTTATTATATCAGGTAAATACAAAGTTTGTTTTGATGAGCAAAAAGATGGAATATCTGGTGAGAGAAAATCTGTGTTTGATTCAGCGGCTCATGTAATATATGTACCACGTGAATGTGAGGCAAGAATACAAGCAGAAAGTCAAGAGTTAGTTGTTGTTATTGCTTCAACATATGCAGAAAAAAAATTAAAACCTTTTGTAAAGAGTGAAGGGTTTAAAAAAGAAATACGAGGAAAAAAAGAATATAAACGTACAGTTATTGATTTATTAAATGAAGATGACGACACAGAATCAGTATTTGTTGGGGAAACATTTCACACTAATGGAGTATGGTCAGGATATCCACCGCATAAACATGATGTAGAAATTAAAGGTAAAGAGAGTAAAAATGAAGAATTGTATTTTGTGAAAGTTGAGCCCTCTAATGGATTTGGAATTTTTGTGAAATACACTGATAAAACACATAAAGATGCATTTGTAGTTAACGATGAAACGTTTATTTATGTGAAAGAAGGGTACCACGCCATTCTTTCAGCACCGGAATATAACTTTTATTATTTGTGGATTGCTTCTAGTATAGATAAAAAATTTATATGTGCATCGGATGACGATTTTTCTTGGATAGAAGAGAGGTAGCAAAGTAGAAAATGGAAGATAAAAGGGTAGAAACAAAGTGTGCTATATATAATGGTGTTGAAAAAGGAATTTCATTTGAAAAAAGAGACTTGCATGTAAATACGAGGAATGTATTAATAAAAGTAGAGAGTTCAATGTTTGGAAAAGCTCTACAGAGAGCATTAGTGCAGGGGCATCCACGCATTGAACCTAATTCTGTATTAGGCACTCTATTTTCAGGAACAGTTGTAAATGAAAACATACAAATTAAAAGAGGAAGTCGTGTTGTAGTTAATCCACACAAGCCTTGTAAAAAATGTCTTAATTGTATGAATGATAGAATGAGCCTATGTTCTTCTAATACTGCTATTAACCCCGGAGGAATATCGGAATATGTCCTGATAGAAGAGGAGGATGTTGACAGTATATTTTCTTTTGAAAACAGTATATGTTTTGACGAGGCTGTTTTAACAGAAATAGTTGCATGTGTTTTAGAATCTATAGACAAAGCAGATGTAAAAAAGAATGATAAGGTACTAATTGCAGGATCAGGGATAACGGCATTTATTCATGCACAAATATTGAAAAGTATGGAAATTACATATGTTCATGGTTTATATAAAAGTCAATCAAGGAAAAAAATATATGAGAAAATAGGTGTTATTCCAATATGTAATGAGTGGAATCACGAGGAGATTGTATTAAAAGCAAAGAAAGATAATTCCTTTTTTGATGGGTATGATGTAGTTTTTGAAGTGGTAGGAAGTAAAAGTGTTATTGAAAAATGCATTGATTTAGTTGCACCTAAAGGGAAGCTTATCTTGTTTGGAGGATATCCAATAAATGAAGAGGTCAGTTTGCCATTAAATGATATTCACTACAATGAAATAAACATAATCGGAACGTACCATTATAGTCAAGGACTATTTGAAAGAGCATTAGACTTTATTAGAGAAAAGAAGGTACTGTTGGATATGTTAATTACTAATAGAATAATGTTTGATGAATTAGATGATGTGAATAGGATATTCAACTTAGAGGATTGTATTACATTATTAGTAAAATACTAGTTTGACATAAATTAGGAAGGATTATTATTGGTAAATAGTGTCAATTGAGAAAATATGATATGTATGGGAGCTAATAGTGGATTGAATTTGATTGCTTGAGCGAAACTACATAAGAAGTAAATAAAATGAATGGAGAAAAATAGAATGAATGAAACAAGAGAAATAATTGTAAATATGCTTTGTGAGGTGTTAGAAGTTGATCAAGAAACAATTCTTAATGAAGAAGACCTATTTAATTTAGGATTTGATTCAATAAATTTTGTTAAACTTATAGTAGAGCTTGAATTAAAGTTTGATATAGAGTATCCGGATGAATTGTTAGACTTGAAAAAATTATCATCTGTTGAAAAGATAGTGCAGTTAGTTGAAAGTCTAAAGAAGTAAGAAAGATTGAGGTTGATAATATGAGAAGAACTACAGAAAATAGTGGTGTTGAATTGAGAATGAATAGAATATTCAGCAAAAATAATCGAGTATTTTTGTTACCATTAGATCATGGGATAAATATAGGCTATGAACCCAACTTAAATGTTAGAAAACAAGTTGAAATAGCTGTTAAAAATAATGTAGATGCCATAATGATTAGACCGTCAATGGCAAAGTTTATTAGTGATTTAGATTTGGGAAATACAAATATCATTATGGCATTGACAGGCAAATTTGATAGAAGAATAGATCATTTGCAGTTAAATACGGTTGAGTATGCAATTCAATGTGGTGCTGATGCAGTTTGTAGTGAATTTAAATTTGGATCAGAGGGAGATTTGGAAAATGCTAACATTTCCAGTTGTGTTTCTGAGCAGGCGCATAATTATGGTATTCCACATTTAATCACAGTATATGTACGTGAGGAACAATTGAAACGAAGTGGGGTAAAGGCATATGCTCATGCATGTCGAATTGCAGAAGAGTTGGGAGCGGATATTATAAAAATATTTTTGCCAGAAGACGAAGAAATAATTCGCATGTGTCGACAAACAGTAAATATACCTATTATTACTGCAGGCGGAGATGTAGTGGACGACAAAAGTCTTGTTTCAAGAGTGGAATTTTATATTGACAATGGTATAGATGGGGTAGCTATTGGAAGAAATGTTTGGGCTAATGATGACGTTGATGGAATTACAGAAAAGATAAAAGAAGTACTTAGTAACTAATAGAGAGAGAAATGAAGATAATATGGATTTGCTAGAAACTATATATAAAAGAAGAAGTATTCGTAATTTTGTGCCAGGTGGGGTTATTCTATCAGATGTAGTTAAGAATATTATTGATGCAGGAATTCGAGCACCATCTGGTAAAAATGGTCAACCTTGGAATTTTGCGGTAATAGACAATAAAAAGGTAATAGATAAGATTAGTGAATACAGTAGATATAAAAATACGATTAGTAATTCGTCATGTTTGATATTAGTTTATTTAGATAAAAACCGTTCGTATGATTTGAAAAAAGATACATTAGCAATAGGGGCATGTGTCGAGAATATGCTTTTGACAGCTTGTAACTATGATATAGCATGTTGTTGGAATGGTGATATATTAAGTAATGCTGATAGTGTTAATGATATACTTGAGATTTCTGATAGTTATGAACTAATGGCAATGATTTGTTTGGGAATTGAAGATACAAAAATAACAAAATATTTAAAAAAGACGAATAGAAAAAACGTGGATAGCACAATATTAAATTGGATTGGTTAAGTTGTATTTAAATTAAATACAATAAATGTATACTATAAACTTTCCGGGGATTCAGAGTACCCCAATTTGCCTTTTCAGAATTTTTATTTCTCTGCTGTATGTGTATTCTTCTTTAGTGAATCGATAGATATGTTTGAATATGCAAATACATTATGTCAGTAGATAATTATGGTAGGGTATGTGGTGCAGGAATGCAACATTGAACTATGATTATAAGAAGAAATATAAAGAGTCGGCAAAGTCATTACCTTCTAAATGAACTTCGTTGGATTTTTATAGTGTAGGCGTATAATATTAGTGCAGAGCGTATGATTGAACAATGTCCTTCATAATTATTGTTGGAGTTTTTTACTCCAACAATAATTATGAGGAGGCGCACCGTAATATTCACTAGGTGACGTTTCGCTCACAATTGGCATTTACAGCATTTGTATTCATCAACTTCATAATAAAAAGTATATAAAATAATATAAAGTTGGTTGAAAGATTGTAGTTTTGGACGAATTAAAAAAATATCTTTATTTTGAAGAAGATGATGGTATCTGAATGACAATGGAATGATAAGGAGGCATAATGATACGTATAAAATACGGGGATGATATAATATATGATGAAATAGAAGAGGTTCAATCATACTTAATTGATAATAAGTATTTGAAAAAAACAAACAATAATAGACAAGATTTTAAAGTGATAAAAAAAAGAAACAAGTTTTATTGTCGTGTTTCAAATGAATATAAGACGTATGAATTTAATAATATTCAATATGAGTTTGATACTGATCTTTTCTTAGAAAAAAGTAATAAACTGGTAATAGATGGAAATGAATTATATATTAATATAGATACAGAAAAATTTTTAGAGAATTGTCATACAGTGTTACCATTTGATATACCACATTATTGTACATATCCAATGTTCACAGCTATTCAAGGCATATTGAAAGGATATAATAATGAAGCAAAATGGGTGTTTAACAATTATATTCAGTTGTGGGCAGACAATGCAATTGTGTCAGATAATTATTGGACAGACTTTAAATTTGCAAACGAGGAAAACAGAGAAGAATTCTGCCCACTATTATTAAGAAAATATGGAGATAAAATAACTGATAATTTTGTTGATACAATAAAAAATAGCATAAGAAAAAAAAACTATTTATTGCTTTCAATAGATATGTTTGATGTAGATGAATGGTGGCCAATTGGTGACGAGAGGTGGCATTGGGTACATCAGATATTAATATATGGTTTTAATGATTGCAATAGAGAATTCCTAACGGCAGATTTTTATAAGGGAAAATATAAAAAGCTTAGCCTTTCCTATGAGAAGGTTGAAAAAGGATACATGAGATGTTTTTGTCAACATGAGGAAGAAAAAAAAGGTTTATTTTTAGATGATTTATATTTTACATATACTCCTTGCGAATATGATATTGACTTGGAGATTATTGCAAAACTAATAAAAGATTTCTTGGATGCAAAAGATACAGTATTTTTTAATTATTTGAATATTTGCAAAGTAAATATGGTTACATATGGAATAAATGTTATTGATTGTGTTAAATCTTATGCTCACGGAGTATTTCAAAAAAAAGAGCATCTAGATATTAGACCAATGCATTTTCTAATGATTATTAATGAAATAATGAAGGATCGCATGCATTACTTATTTACCAACGGATACGTTGACTATTCTAAAGAGTTAGAAGAAATCATTAATAAATGCGTTGAGATGAGTACAAGAATAAGAAATATGTGTTTAAAATACAATATACTATATGAAAGAAATATTGAATTATCATTTGACAAATTAGAAAAAAATCTATGCAAATTCAAAGAATTAGAGAATAATATGATGATTCAGTGCTATAAAACTATTACTGGAGAGGAATACAATTATAAACACATAAATCAAGAAGCAGGTTATTTTGATGAGAGATTGCAAATTGCAGATAAGCTTTTATTAGAAACTGAGGTGGATGTGATATATCAATATTTACAAAATAATATAGCACAAAAAAAGATATATTCGTATAAGAACAGAGATGTATTTGTTTTTCCATTTATTACGGAGATTTTTTGGAAGGGGGATCTTGGTGATGAAGTTGAAGAATCGTGTGACGAAAAGACAGAGATGAATTATTTCTTAAATAAAAATGGGAAAATGATAGCACACTACAATTTGTCAGATGAGTTCTATAATAAAGTGGTAAAAACGTTAATGATATACAAGTACAGTGAAAAGACGATGGAGAGATATATCATTTGTATAGATGAAGAAAATAATATTAAGAAACTAGTAGCTGTAGATGTATTTGGTATTGAAGATAACGAAATAGTAAACTTTGTTAGAGCCTCTAATACTAACAAAAAAATAATTTGTGATTTCGAATATCAAGGAAATGTAATAAAAAGTGGAAAATCTAAAGAAATACTAAATGGAACTATTGTTAGAGAGTATGAGCAACTATTCTTTTTTGAAAATGCAAACTGCTTGAAACAAGTAACACTTATAGATGAAACAAATGAAGAAATAACATTTTTTCCAAGGTATGGATTTGAAGAATTAGATTATATTCATTTTGTAAATAAGTTATATGATGAATTATGTGAAGTGTGGGATAAGAAAGAAAGGTTATTAGATAATTTGACTATTAATATTATTCCAAATGAATCAAGAATTAGTGTTTTATTCAAATGTAAAAATGAAGAAATACAATGTATAGATAAATATTTTATGAAAGATTATAAAAAAGAAAGTTACTATGTTCAAAAATTAGCAGTAGTAATAATGGAGATAATAAATAAGTTTATGGCGAAAAAGGTACTTGATAAGAAAAATGACGAGTGGCAGATAGAGATAAAGTGTAATGGGGTTATCTACAAAAAGTATGACGGAAAGCATGAAACAAAACTATTACTAGGCTAATAGATTAAAAAGTGATGGCGCTTAACTCAAAAAGCAAAGTCAGCCAAGTATCTAGATATTCAGATGTAATAATGTATATTTTTCAGAAATTTAGAGCAACCTTTTCCGAAAAAGCAGTGCATACGTTTCTGAAAGGAGTGCAATGATTTATTTAATCTTCTGGTGGATATACAATCCCATTCTTTTCAAGAAGTATTTGTAACAGTTTAATGTAATCATGCAATTTCTGTATTTCAATCCAATTGCCATGAGTGGAGGGTGCGGACAAAATTCTGGACTACTATAGGGCTTCGAAAGGAGCCTTTTTATGTATTCAAAAGATAATCTAAAGAGCAATCAAAAAAATTGCTTATCTTTACTAAATTATTAATATCCGGTAGGGTTCCCAGTTCCCATTTTGAGATGGCTTGTCTGGATACACATAACTCGGAAGCTAGTTGCTCTTGCGATAAGTTATTATCCTTTCTTAATTTTTGCAATTTACTAGAAAACGTCATTATTTATATCTCCTCTCCTTCTTATTTTTTGTATAGTACAATAACTCAAGCTACCAAATTGCCTAAAAAATTAAAAAGTGAGCCCCCCCCTATCTCGCAATCTATAAATTTTGATATGAGTAAATGTACAGTTACAAATTTTAGTGAAAAAATGAAAATCCTCAACCATTTAAAGTTGGAATTTCCGCAACGCACAGTAGCATCTTGCCTATTTTAGGCGTTTCTCTTGTATTTTTCGTATGTAAATTCTATACATTTGCAATTTATAATATCATAAATATTAGGAGTGATTCAAATTATTTTGAAGCATTTACCTTCGGGAGTATCTCTTAATTTTTTATCTGAAGTGTAAAAAATTAAAAAAATTTTGCAAGAATTTCTGTACGTTGTAAAACAAGAGAAGATAGAGAAAGTAAGATTGTATATTGATTAGTGGCAAAAAATAAACCAAATTGAAGATAATAAAAATAACTTAATAAAATAAAAGCTAACTTATGTTATAATACCCTCGTGGCAACACTATGGCAACACGAAATCAGAAGGATAATACAAATAATATAATATAGGTAGAAACACGGCTTAAAACACATGAAACCTAAACAAATATGTTTAAGTTGTGCCGCGTACACGCCGAGTCATAATCGTTAGAGCACAGTTCCTTTTCTTTTTCATATTCATTCAATAATTTAAACCACAATACGGTTTATTTTCCTAAATCCCATCCACGTTAGAATTCGACATAGACACACTGCAATAGTAAAATATAACCATAAAGTTTGAGACCAACAAACCTTAAAACTTTAAATCAAAAATAAATAAATGCCTTATTGAGAACAGTAGTTTAAGAAACTGACTGTTTTTCAATAAGGCATTTTTTATTGCAAAAATGGAGGTGTCTTATGAAAAGTGAAAGCATTTTAGTTGTTCCACCGTAAGGGTGAAACAGGGTCAATATTAGAATTATGAAATTTTTTAGGAGGACAAATATGAATTTAAATTACGAGGAATTTAAGGAAAAGATTAAGGAAGATATTAAGGATTACATGGATGAGAAGTACAAGGATTGTGGAGTTGTAATCAGAAAGGTTAATAAGACTAACCGTGAGGTTGATGGATTAAATTTTTATAACATTCCGGGATTAAAAAATGCCACACCAACATTATACGTAAACAACATGTATGAAGAATACGAAAGAACAGGAAATTACGAAGATGTTGTAAGAATGGCAGCTGAAACAATGGAAAATGGAATTGAATCATTTAACAAGGAAATTAAGGCAGATTTTTTAGATACGTCAAGACTTAAGGATAACGTATTTTTTACATTAATAAATGCTGAACAGAACAGAGAGTTATTGAAGACTGTTCCACACAGAGAATTTGAAGACCTTGCAATTGTGTACAGATGGAATCTTGGAAATGATTCATTAGGAACATATACAAATCTTGTTAACAATGATTTAGCAGCAAAGGAAGGTCTTACAGAAAATGACTTATACAATGCAGCCAATAAGAACACAAAGGAATTATTCCCAGTGTCAATTAAGAACATGAATGAAGTCATTAGTGAAATTATATTTGGTGAAAGTGAATTGGGTGAAGAAATGCAGGAAGAATTCAATGAAGTAATGATGGAAACACCTAATGAACATTCAATGTATGTAATTACAAACGAAAGTAAATTGTATGGAGCAGCTTCAATTTTGTATGAAGAGCCACTACACGAATTAGCAGAAAAAATTGGAAGTGACCTGTATATTTTGCCATCAAGCATCCATGAAGTTATTGCCGTATCAGCAGATTTTGGTTCACCTGATGAATTGGCAGAAATGGTTTATGAAATCAATATGGATCAGGTAGACATTAATGACCGTCTTTCAAATCAGGTATATTGCTACGACAAGGATTTAAGAACATTAAGACTTGCAACAGACACAATAAATAAGAGTCTTGATGACGTTGACCGTGGAGCAATATCAACCCCGGAAAGAGAGGGCAGATAGTCATAGAAGATTTTCAAAAAGAATTGGCAGAGAGGATAAAAAGTGAAGTTGCTAACTGCAGTTCGGATGAAGAGTTTTTCATTAAAGTTGAGGTGATTGCAGATGGAAAAGATAAATCAGGTATCAATTAGACTTGTAAAGGAACGACCGCTGCTATCAGAAGAACAACTTACATCCCCTGAAAAGGTTGCAATGGTAGTTGGAGATTACATAAGGGATATGGATCGTGAAGCTTTATGTGTAATCAATTTTAACAGTAAGCTTCAGCCATTGAATTTCAATCTGGTAAGCATTGGAGCAATAGATACTACAATTGCTTCGCCAAGAGAAATACTTAAGTCAGCAATATTGTCAAATGCAGCAAACATGATGATTTTGCATAACCATCCATCCAACATTTTAGAACCATCAAAGGAAGACATCAGAACTACGGCAAAGCTAGTTGATATTTGCAATCTGGTGGGAATACCTCTTCTGGACCACATTATTGTTGGTCCACATAAGGGGAGGTATTTCAGCCTAAGGGATAAGCAGTTGGTTGATTTTAGAAAAAGCAGTACATATTCAGACAAGTTAGAGTTCTTAAATTTTAAGAAAGATAAGGACATAAAAATAGCCGAGGAAGTAAAGGTTAGATAAATAAAAGGGGTTTGGGGATATGCCACAACAAGAATGCATTTGTATATACAAATGCGTATCTTGCAAAAGACATAGCCTACATTATTTTACAGAAGGAAGGTGGACACATGAGTTCAGATAAAAGAGACATTACAAAACTTATAAGATTCAATGACAGGGAATATCAGATAGTAATGGAAAATGCAAATGCCTGTAACATGAATTTCTCAGCCTATGTCAGATATGCGATTTCAAACATAAAGATGCCAAATCCTGATATGAGAAAACATATTCTTAAACTGATTAATGAGGTCAATCACATAGGTAATAACGTTAATCAGATTGTTCGCAATAATAACAGTGGTTTGTATATGGACAGTGACAAGACAAGGATTATGGAATACATGCGATTACTGAATCTTAAGGTGGGAGCTTTCATGGAAAAGTATGGCGATTAGCAGAATATTACACATGAACAGCCATCACCGTTCTAAAGGCTCACATCTGCAGGTGGCAATTGATTACATCTTAAAGGATGAAAAGACCATGAATGGTCTGCTTACAGGAAGTGTTAACTGCATAAAAGAAAATGCCTATGAGTGTATGAAGGAGACAAAAAGACTTTATGGAAAAATGGACAAAAGACAGGGGTATCATCTCATCATTTCATTTGAAGAAAATGAGTGTGATGGAGATACAGCAATGAAGGTTATAGAAGAATTTGTTCACGAGTATCTGGAAAGCGATTACGAGGTAGTATATGCAGTTCATACCAACACAGACCACATTCATGGTCACATCATCTGGAACAGTGTGCGTTTCACAGACGGATATAAATATCATTACAAAAAAGGTGATTGGGAAAAAGACATTCAGCCAAGAATAGACAGAATATGTGAAAAGTACAATCTTTCAACATTGGATAAATCAATTAAAAAGACAGACAAAAAGGAATGGGATGTTTTAAAGGACGGACCATTTATATGGAATGAACAGATAAAACAGGACATAGATGCGTGTGTTTTAAGAGCTTCGGATTATTCAATGTTTCTGCAAATGCTTGAAGCAGAAGGATATGAAATTAAGCAGGGAAAATATCTGGCAGTAAAACCGCCGGGAATGGAAAGATTCAGACGTACAAAGACGTTAGGACAGGGCTATGGAATTGATGAATTAAAAGAAAGAATTGTAAAGGAAAATCTTAATACTTATAGAAGTAATCAGACAGTAAGAGCTCCAAGAATCAAAATGTTTAAGTCAAATAAAATAAGAAAAACGAGGATGACAGGATTGCAAAGACAGTATTTTAGGGAAATGTATCGTTTGGGAAAAATAAAAAAACAACCATACTCGCAGGTATGGAGATATAGGAAGGATGTTAAGAAATTTCAGTTATTACAGAAGCAGTATTTATTCCTTGCAAAGTATGGCGTTACTGATGTGGAACAAATATCTGATGTGCAAAAAGATTTAAGAAAAAAGGTGTCAGTATTGCTTAAGGCAAAAAAGGTAATTGTTAATGAAATGGATAAACACCTTAAGGTATTTCAGGCAGTGGAGAATATAGATAAGGAAAAGAAAGCAACCATTTTCTATAAGATGGGTGATGACACATTTAAGGAATCAGAGCAGATTGTATCAGAAGCAAGGGCAACACTTAAAGAAGAGGGATTGTCATTTGAGGAAGCAAAAAAATTAAAGGAATATTATACAGAACTTTTACAGGCAAATGAAAAGGAAACAAAACAACTAAGAAAAGAAATTAGTGTAGGTTACAAAATCATAAAGGAAGTAAAGACAAGGCAGGAGAATAAGGAAATTGATGAAATAGCAATTAAAGAAGAAAAAAACAAACAGGAAGAGCAGGAGAAAAAATATGTTAAAAGGAAGTGATTTATGTGGAACAGGCAAAGGAATTTAAAAGTGAATTTCAGATAGCCCAGAAGAATAGAAAAGAGAATATTAGGATTGAGAAAAACACCAGAAAAGGAGAACCGGTATCCCTGATTAAGAGATTATTTTTCTCTAAAAAATACAATAATGATCTGGTGGAAAGATTGGCAGACGGAGATTTGACAATTGCACAGATGAAGCAGATAAAAATTGCAATAAAAAATAAACTGTCTGAAAAACAGATTGATTCACTGATTAATTGTAAAAAAGATGAAAAGGCAATGGCAACAATAATAGACATAGCAATCATGCTTAACAATGGGCAGAGGAGGTGAGCAGATGTCAGATGAAATTTCACAGGCAATACAGATAATAAGACTTGAATTTGATGGGCTTAGATTTGGAATGGACATAACAGGTGGAACAGTGAAGCAGGCAAAAAATCTGGCAGTGTTCATTTATGCACTGCTTACAAGAGAAAAGCTTCAGGGAAAGACATCATTAAAAAAGATGCTAAGTAAGGATGGTAGTTTACAGGTATTAAAAATCAGGGAAGAGGACATGAAGAAGTTTAAGAAACTTGCAAAGAAATATGGAATTCTTTATTCAAAACTTCCGGACATAAATAAGTCAGACGGAATGACAGAAGTTCTTTTTCATACCGAGGCAACACCAAGAATAAACACATTAATCGAAAAGTTAGGCAATGGAAGCATTGAGAACTTAATGGATTATGTAAGAAACGGTAAGGATGGAGATTTTGAAAAGGTTGTTGATTATCTTAAGAAAGAAAACATTTTAAAAGATACTCCCAGTGAAGTCGAACCGGAAAGAAAGGAACAGTTAGACAGGTATGCAGATGAACTTAAATACAATGCAATGATAAACGATCCTTCAAGAGTAGATATTACCATTTCAAGGAAACTTTATGAAGAGGAAAATCTTACATCCATAAAGACAAGGGTTCCTAATACATATGGTGACAATGTCAGATACTTATGGCTTGATAAGTCAGATGTTGTATCAATTAACGGTGGAAAGACTTTCTTCGCATATCTTAACAAGGACAAGGAATACGAACTTGTTGACAGAGACGGGCAGGTGGCAGAGAAACTTTCAGGTCAGAATTTACAGAAGCAGCATTATGACAGCGTGGATGTAACTGTTAAACACAGGGCATTACAGGAACAAAGAAGAGGTAAAAACGAAAAGAAACAAAAAGACAAAAAGGTTGGGACTCCGGGTCCCAAAGTTAAAAAAACAGAGTCTTTTAAAGGACCTGCAAGGAGGCGATAGCCATGAACAGAAAGAATTCAATATTAATTCCCTGTTTAATAATTGGAGAGCTTTTTACAATGTATGTTTCATACGTCCTAAATGGAGTATGGAACAACAGTGGCGATATAGTACTAATTCTTAATAAGTTTAATGTTGCAATAAAAAATCCATTTGGAAATTACTACAATGCCAATACATTAAGAGCTGTAATCTATGGTTCGTTAATATACGGAATGGCAGTTTTAATGTATGTGACAAGCAGAAGAAATCTTATGCATGGCAAGGAATATGGTACAGCAAGATTTGCAGACATACGAATGGTTAATAAGGCACTTGCAGATAAGGATGAAAGCAAGAACAGAATATTAAGTAATAACGTGCGAATGAGCACTGATACCAGTGTTACCGGTTTGAATAACAACATGCTTGTAATAGGTGGTTCGGGTGCAGGAAAGACGTTTTTTATTGTAAAACCAAACATAATGCAAATGATGCTTAATAATTCATTTATCGCCACCGACCCAAAAGGAGAAATCGCAAGAGCCACGGCAAATATGTTAAAGAAAAACGGTTATAACGTGAAGGTTCTTAATCTGATAGACATGGCAAAGTCAGACGGCTATAACCCTTTCAGATACATACGAGAAGAAAATGATGTTGTAAAGCTGGTAACAAACATAATAAGCAATACAACACCAAAGGAAACAGCATCCACAGATCCTTTCTGGGAAAAATCAGAAAGTATGTTTTTACAGGCATTGTTTTATTATGTATGGCTTGAAATGCCACCAAACAGGAAAAATTTTCAATCAGTACTTGACTTACTTTCAGAAGCAGAAGTTGATGCAAAAGGCAATGATTCAAAACTTACAAAGAAGATGAAACAGCTTGCAAAGACAAGCAAGCTTAAGCAAAATCATCCTGCCTATAAGCAATACATGAAAGTAATAAGAGGTGCAGGAGATACGGTGCGTTCCATTATAATCAGTGCCAATTCAAGGCTTGCATTATTGGAAAATCCGCAGATACTTAGAATTCTGTCAAAAGATGACTTGCATTTAGAGGAACTGGGAATAGGTGTAAATGGTGACAAACATACAAGAACAGCATTGTTCTGCATTATTCCTGATTCAGACAAATCTTACAACTTCATTGTAGGAATGCTTTATACACAACTCTTTCAGGAATTGTATTTTCAGGCGGACTTTAAGAATGATGGTAAGTTACCGATTCAGGTAACTCTTATGATGGACGAGTTTGCCAATGTTGCATTGCCTGATGACTTTTGCTCACTACTTTCAACAATGAGAAGTAGAAGAATAAGTTCAATAATAATCATTCAGAATCTGGCACAGATTAAGGCTTTGTTTAAGGATACATGGGAAACAATTACAGGTAACTGTGACACCCTTGTATACCTTGGCGGTAATGAAAAATCAACTCATCAATACATATCTGAAATGCTTGGTAAAAGTACTATTGACAAAAGGTCAACAGGAGAAACAAGAGGTGTACATGGCAGTGCTTCAAGAAACTATGATGTGCTTGGCAGGGAACTGATGACACCGGATGAGGTAAGAAACATGAGTAATAAAAAGTGTCTCATATTCATTAAAGGCTTTAATCCAATATTTGATGATAAGTATATTCCGTTTAGACATAAGAATTTTTCACAGACAGAAGATGGTGGTGGAAAAGCTTATGTACATGATCCAAGTTTAAACAAAGGAAGTTTAAGACCGGTTAAACTTCTTAGCGAAAAACAGATAAATGACATCAAGGAATATAAAAAAGAAAATGAAGTTGTTCACATCATGGATATGTCATTAGAAGAAATAATGATGCTTGATGATACTAAAAGACTTTATTTTGAAAATTCAAATGAAAGTGAAAGTTCCGGTGATGAAGGTAGTGCAAAAACAATATCAAGAACAGATATTTTAGAAAACATGTCAGAACAGGAGCTTATGGATGAGATAACAAACCGAATGTGCATGATGGATTTTTCAAGGGAGCAGATTGAGGAAATAACAAAATCCCTTGATGCTCACATGAAACTTTCAATACTTCTTAGTTATCTTTACCCGACAACTTCAGCAGAAGAAATGGCTAAGAAAAGAAACGAACATTTAAGTAAAAGAGATTAGCAAAGGAGAAAGAAATGAGAAAGATTATAAAGAAAATCAAAATGAAAAAAGAAAACGTAATGGCTGTACTTTCAGGTGCAGTATTTATGACTGTAGTGGATGTAAACAACGTACTCGCTGCAGGAGATGCAAGTTCGGTTACAAAACCACTTGATAACTTAAAGACACTTGTACTTGCAATCATTGGGGCAATCGGCGTAATCATTCTTGCAAAGAATGTAATGGAGTTTGCACAGGCATATCAGGCACAGGATTCATCGACAATGAACTCGGCACTTAAGGGAATTGTTGCAGGAGTAATGATGGCAGGCATTTCATCAGTACTTGGTATTCTGGGATTTTAAGGGAGGTAAGAGATTATGGACATATTTAGCTTAGGCGGTGTAATCCTTGATCTTTTGCAGACGGTTGTTGATTTCTGGAATGACAAGGTGTC
>JABLTO010170169.1_pt1 | contig 39361 bp, 36 predicted proteins | sample 7160091 | NCBI WGS metagenome assembly JABLTO01 (sample SAMN14651225, study PRJNA627086) | human gut metagenome | isolation source: feces | host: Homo sapiens
AAATATTTTCATATAAAAAACCATACTTTAACATACCTCTATGTCAACGAAATTAAAAATTTCAATCATGGACAACATCCTCTTTGGGATAATGTGTTCTTGAATGCCATAAGAAGGCTATGGAATCTGGTCAACCACATCTTATAGCATCGGCTGACCAGGTATAAAAAGTGCTAGGTGTGATATCGTTTTCACGACACCAGTCAACATCTGTCATGCCGCTTTTGCGATATTCGTCGATGAGCTTGACCTATTCCTGTAATGGAACACAAGGTTTGCGAGTGCCTGCCATAATTTTTTCTCCATCTTGTAGTAATTTTCTCTAATTGTAGATGTAAAAAAATTAGTCCGCAATCCGCATCATTATTTGGCACTTACTCTTTCAATATTTCATTTCCATTAAAGCATTGAAATTACCTACCTACATTCTCTGCATACTGCATTTCTCTCTTGAAATCACGCAGCATCTCTAAATAATTATACTTTGGTTTATAGCCTAGCTCTTGGATTGCCGGTGTTATATCCATGATATATTGGGGAGCATTTGGCTTATCCGGTCGCATAATTATCTGAGATTTTTTATCACCTTCTCCAAACACCTCAACCATTCCTCTAATCTGATCTAACAATGATGTTCCTACTCCTGTCCCGACATTATAATATCCGCAATCTCTATTTACAAAAATTGCTTTATATAACATCTGGCAAAAATCTTTCACATATACCATGTCTTTTTTACGATTCGGATTTCCCCATACCTCAATAGGTTCTCCCTTCACAGCATGATCAATGAGTAAACGATAACCAATTTTCCTTTTTTCGCCATCAACATAAAAGGTATCAATAGGTGAGTACAAATAAATTGTTGGCAATCGGAATATAAATCTTTTTAATCCATACATTTGATAATAATTCTCTATCATATCTACTGCAAAATTTTTCGTCATAACATAAATCGTATGATCACTTGTAAAACTAAATTTGCGTGGAAGATCAACTGTTAATATTGGATTTTTCTCTCCATAATCTTTAATGTCTCCAAAGCTTTGTGCAAATAAAATTCTATCCGCCCCTGTTTTCCTACAATACTCCAAGATATTTAAATTTCCAATAATATTAACATCAATATATTTATATGGATTATACCCTCTCATTCTTGCCGGCATAGCACCTGCCAAATCAACCACTGCATAAACATTTTCCGGCAATTTTGAAAAATCTTCTTTTTTTGTAATATCAACCTGATAATAGGAAACATTCATTTTTTTAAAGCAATCCGTCTCTCGGGTTCCAGTTGCAACGATCTGATATTCATTACCTTTATAATTCTCTAAGAAATATCTGACAAAATACTGTCCTGTATCACCACTAGCCCCAAAAACAACAATTTTTTTCATGTACAAATTTCCCCAATCTTTTATGCCAATTTTACCTTTACATACTTACTCTGATTACCAAGGATTTCTTCAATTCTTTCCTGGCTTTCCAATTTCAGTACCAAGGTGCCAATCGCCTCATTCGCGGCTTCAAACCCACCAACATGAGCACCTTCTTGTATCCAAAGGTCTCTCTCAACAACATTATTTGCAATGTCATCTGAAATCCATAGTTCTTTAAATATCCCAGGTTTATCACTGTGAAGAATAATTTCAGCCCAGCACCCATCATACGGCCTCTGTTCAACATCATCTACCGGTAATCCAACTGCATATTTCACCATATTCGTAATCATGTCTACCCCTGTCGCATAACGCAGGCATTCTGATAAGCGATTACCACCGCCACGTGGAGATAATTCCATAATATAGGCTTTTCCGTCTGTTCCTTCACGTGTCTCAATATTATAAACGGCTGTCTTCATTTTCAACAGCTTCAGAAGTCTCTGAATTTCGTTTTTCAGTTCTTCTTGATGTTCTGCTGTCATAGAAGAGGGCCAGCTGTATGCAGCCGGCGTATATGGATTCTTTGCTTCCCGATCAAATCTCTGACAGTTAAAGGATACAAACTTAAGTTCTCCATCAATAGAAAAACTATCTGTATCCGACGAATAACCATGTTGTGTAATAAAATCTTCGATAATAAACTCATCTGAATGCGAGTATGATAATGCATATCGAATGCTTTTTTCCAAATCTTTAGGCTCATCCACTCGAGTCACACCTTTGCTTCCGGCAGAATCTGTTGGTTTAACAATAACCGGCCAACGAAACATCTCTATATCTTTAAGAGCAGCTGCTACATTCTTATATCCCTTGGCCGTCGGAACATTAAATCCGTTCTCTGTTAGAAACTCACGGAATTTCCCTTTATTTTGCAAAATACACACTGACTCATAGGGGCCTACATTCGGAAGTCCCATCTGCTCTGCTACATATGCTGCTGTTATAACTCCCGGGTCACAGGCAAAAGACATAATACCATCAATATTCAGCTTCCGAGCTGCATCCAGGGTTTTTTCCTGATCAATAATACTGACATTACAGTATTCATCTGAATATTTATGTGCAATATTGTCCGGTAAATAGTCACAAGTAATAACATATATACCAAGACGATGAGCCGCCTCAATTACAGGAAGGGCATATCTGGATCCTCCCAAAACCATCAATTTCTTCATCACACTTTCCTCCGTCTAGTTATATTTACAGCTCAAAATAATATCACAAATTCTGTCTACATCTTTTAACGCAAGATCCGCATATAATGGAAGTGTCAAAACACGCTTACTGATATGCATTGCAATCGGAGTCTTCGTAGCATCATATTTTCCGTGAAAACATTCAAATGTATTCGTCAATGGATAAAAATATTTTCTTGCAGCAACATCATTTTCAGCCAACTTATCAAATACTTCCTCCCGACTTGAGCCAAAAAGCTTTTCCTCAAACACAACTGGAAAATAAGCATAATTACTTTTTACATCTTTTTGAGTACAATTCAACTGAATACCTTCAACCCCGTTTAAGCGCTCACGATATCTTTCAACAACAGCTTTACGCTTCGCAATTTCTTCATCCACATGCCGAAGATTGCATATTCCCATAGCAGCACAAAATTCATTCATCTTGGCATTCGCACCAACTGCAGGTACTTCTTCAGGACCATGAATATCAAAATTTTTTAATTCATAAAGTTTTTCGCCCAATTGTTGATCTTTATAGCATACCGCACCGCCTTCAATGCTATTAAATACTTTTGTCGCATGAAAGCTGAAACATGAAACATCACCAAAAGATCCGATTCCTCTGCCCTGATAAGTTTCACCAAATGTATGTGCTGCGTCATAAATTACCTTCAATTCATACTTATGGGCAATCCGTTCAATTTCTTCAATGTTGCAGATATTTCCGTAGACGTGAACCGGCATAATGGCACACGTTTTGTCTGTAATCAATCCTTCAATTTTGCCTGCATCCATACAATACGTTTCCGGATCTATATCACAGAATACCGGCGTCAGACCATTACGAACAATTGCATGTGTTGTAGATGCAAATGTAAATGGTGTTGTAATAACCTCTCCCTGTAAATTCATTGCCTGAAGTGTAAGCTCCAATGCCATATGACCGTTTGTCAATAAATCTATATTCTCCACATCAAGATATTCACTTAACTTTTCCTGAAGCTCTTTATGTTTCGGCCCCATATTTGTCAGCCAGTGGCTCTCCCACATAGGTGCAATTTCATTCATATACTCTTCCAACGTTGGCATTGATGAGCGAGTCACAAGAATTTTATTATTCATAACAACAAACCTCCTTATTTTTTCAAAAATGATTTTACCATTCCGAGCAAATACTCAAATTCCTCTAATTTTAATATTGCTGATACGCCGATATAAATTGCCGCGCCTACAATAAACTGAATTAACAATGTTACAATCGTTGGTAAATGCAGAAAACTGATGAAATAAACGCAAATTCCCATAATCACTGCCAACAAGATGCCCGGTGCGAAATCTCTCACCTGTTCCAAATAACCATAGCCTAATAGCTTTCTATTTGGCCATGAATTAATGATTTGACTTAATACACTACTTAATAATAAGCTGTAGGCCATTGCCATAACACCAAACCACATCGTTGACAGTAATATGGTCATTCCCATTATCTTTTTGGTAATTTCGAGCCTCAAAAACCAATCACTGCGTCCCATCGCATTAATCGCATTCAAATTAGCTGTATGTACCGGCCAAAACATATATGTAATACAAAAGATACGCAGGAAAGGAACACATGGAAGCCATTTATCCGTAAGTACCAAACTAACAATTGGTTCTGCACAAAACGCAAGTCCCATCATTAATGGTGCCATTACATAGGTACTCGTCTTAATGGCTCTGCGAGTCATTTGCTTCACGCGCTCTTTGTCGTCCTGTACATTAGACATAGTTGGTAATAAAACACTGTCAATTGACGTATTGATATTCGTCACAATAACTTTTGGAAATTTATCTCCTTGATTATAAAACGCCAAATCAGCCGATGAATACATTTTCCCAATAATCAGGTTGCGAAGATTATTATAGCCTGTATCTAACAAGGAGGACACCAACAGCTTCCACCCAAAGGAAAGTAACACTTTAAGCCTAGACCATGAAAACAATTTCTTTGGTCGCCATTTTACTGTTATCCATAGAATCAATGTATCTATCGCTGTATTTGAAAGTTGCTGAACAACCAATGCCCAAACACCAAATCCAGCATAAGCCATACTTATTCCTAAAATAGCTGAAAAGATTGTCCCCCCAATTGTAGAAAAGAAAAATCTCTTAAACAGCATATTACGGGAGACATAGGCCTGCTGTATTCCTTTCACACCTGAAATAATTATAGTCAAACTCAACACACGAATTATCGGTGTTAACGTATCATCCCCATAAAAAGCAGCAATGTATGGAGACGCAACAAACATTCCGATATACAAAATCACACAAACTACAAGATTGAAATAAAATACAGAAGAAAAATCCAAATCATCCGCTTCCTTCTTTTGAATCAGAGCAGTTCCTAATCCACTGTCTACAAATACTTGTAAAATAGCTGTAAACACAGTAACTAATGCAATTGTTCCATAATCTTCCGGCACAAGTATACGCGCAAGTACAATAGATACGATAAAAGAGACCAGTTGTGCACCACAGCGTTCTGCAAATCGCCATATGAAATTGTAAATTGTGCTATTGGATGACTGCATTACCTAAAAACCTTCTGTTTAATTATCTTCTTAAACTCCTGATATTTCTGAAAAACACCTGGAAAATAAATAAGAAGATAATATCTCAGCCTTTCTTTCTTTTTTAACGAGTTGATATATTGCAAATACTTTTTTTTCTTTAATTCACCACATTCTTTCACACATACAGCACACTTTATAGTATCATATAAATCAGCTTCTTTTACATAATCCGTAAACTTTCCGCCATTATATCTATCAAACGCTTTTCTTAATTTGCATTTATCTTCCAAAAGCTTTTTTTCACGTAATTTATATGCTTGAAAATCTGTTTTCTGCAAGGATGACCATGAGCCGGAACCTCCCTGTCTATATACGGACATTACCTTCTCAAAACAATATGTATATGCGCCGCAGCTGGCAAAAAAGATCTGCCATGTATAATCCAACGTTAAGATATCAAAATAAGAAGGAATGTTCTTATCCTTTGGTAATCGTGCAAAAGTACTGCTTGTAGCTATAAAATCTCCACCCTCTACCAATACATCTCTAATAGGGATCTTTTTATCAATATCACTTGTCTTTACTTTTCCAATAATTTTCTTTTCAGTATCAACCAAAAAAGCATTATGTACACATAGGCTGCATTCTGGATGTTTTTCCATAAAATCATATTGTATCTGCAGCTTATGGTTATCAATCCAATAATCATCCCCCTCACAAATCGCTATGTATTTTCCTACAGCTTTAGGAATTAAGACATCACGTATTGGACTTACACCTTTAGAATACTGGTTCTCTTCATGAAAAATCGGTTTAATTATATCAGGATATCTTTTAGCATATTCAATGACAATATCTTTTGTGCCATCTGTAGAGCAATCATCATTAACTAATATTTCATATTTAAAATTAGTTTTCTGATTAATGAAACTATCCAAAGCATCAGAAATATAATCTTTTTGATTGTATGTAATACATAAAACAGATACTTTTACTTCATTACTCATCTATTTCTACTCCCTTACATTACTCAAAATATTCCAAAACTGTTCGCAAGTATTTTTCCAAGACAACTGCACCAGTTTTTCTTCAGCTTTTTGATGCATCAATTTCAAAATTTCCGGTGAATTTACTGCTTCGATTATTTTGTCCGCTAATTCTTTATAATCAAAATCTATAAGTAATGCCGTATCTTCTCCAAGGAAAAACCTGTAAGAACCCGTTCTAAATTCAATTAATGGTAATCCTGTAGCCAACATTTCATATGGCACCAAAGAAATATTGGACATAGATGCGGTCATTCCAAAATCACACTTTTGATATAACTCATAGAGTTCATGACGAGATAATTTTCCAAGGTTTGTCGCCTCATCAAAATGATTTTTTTTATCAATTCCAAAATACAAAACATTAAGTTTGTAACCCTTTTCTTCCATGTACTTTTTAGCATTTGATAGCAAATACTCACAAATATAAGGTATTCTCCGCCCAATAAATCTTATATAACAGGCAATCGTAATTTCTTTTTTATTTTTGTAATTATCATAATTTCTCTGATCGAAGCTATATTCATTTGGATCATATGGGAAATCAACAATATCAATTCTTGAAGTACAATTCTGACAATTCAATTTAATCTTGTCTGCATTCCATTGCCCCAACGAAATAATATGATAACCTAAAGAATATGTATTCTTAGCAAGAACAGAAAAATCATTCGTCTCATAAAACTCGGGTTCATAATCTTGTACAAAATAAATCTTATACCCTGAAATTTTTTTTGCATAATAAGCTGTCTGCCAACTTGTCGCAATACAAATATCATAGTCTTCTTGCTCACACTCATCCACACGTTTTACCTGTCCTTCATAATTCGGCATACAAAGCATAGCATTCTTTCTAGCCTCTTCAACAGTCATATCATCCGTACAAACAGCTAAAGTAAGTGAACATGATTTACTTTGTAATGAACTTAATATTCTCAGTGCCGATGTAATTCCCCCTAAATTTGGATAAACAGCAGGAACTAGCATCACTACATTCTCTATTTTTTCTGGTTTATTGTTTTCAATATCAGAAAAATCAAAACTATTCATTAACTGAAAGACCTCTGTTTTTGTTTTTCGTATTTCCTCATAACGTTTATACAATTCAATTATTTTCATCACGATATTTTTATCTCCATTTTTCTTTAACTTTAAAATACTTGTTTTTTTATCCTTTCTCTTTAAATAAAGAAGTTCATCCGAAGTATGACAAAGCAAGCATATAAAAGGTATGTAGCGAAATGATATGATTTGATAATCCACAAAATTTTCCAATGCAAGCATAATTATAGGAATCATTATATATGGATTTTTATTCTTGACAACTAAATGGCTAATAGAAGTCCAAAGAGCTAAGGTAATGATTGCAAATATTATTCCTCGCTGCATAAATAGCATTATATAACCATTATCTACAATAACTCCTATTTCTCCGCTGAAAGTTCCGGCATCAAAACCAGAGCCAAAAAAATGAATTCCATAATACCGAACCGCTTGAAACGCATATGTCAGTCTGAAATTCAAAAATGCATCAATAAATTGCGGTGTCAATTCATAGAATAAAACAAACAAAAAACTGATTACTGTGCCAATCTCAAAAATAGCGGTTGCAATATAGCCACACTTCCTAATTAATCTTGTTCCCTTTATATTATAATATCCATATTTTACAATATAAAACAAAACATTTGTTCCTAATACAACCATAAAGACAAAGCGGGAACCACAAAAAATGAAAACATATATATTAATCACTTCAATAAGCAAATGTTGTCGCCATGTTATGTTTTCCTGCTTCCATGCAATGATTAAAAAATAAATAGTCATTAATGCAAATGGGATCTGATTGCTAAATTCAAAGCCAAATGAATGTCTTACATAAAGGTTACCATGTAAAAAGATACTGCTTAAAAAATCTGTCGAATATCTAATATTAATCTCATCATGAATAATTCCAAATTTAGATGCAAGGCAAACCAAAATAACTCCAGTCAAAAAAGCATAAAAAAATGTTTTGAAAATAGAACTCATCGAAGATTTGGATGATATAATAACAATCATACAAAGTAGAATAATATTTATTTCAAGTCCATTCTTGATCATCGATACAACATTGATTACAATCAGTAGGAGTAAAAACCACGACTGTTCTGAATTAAAAACAATTTTATATGATTGCTTTAAAACCGCTCCAATTTTATAAGGTACTTTTAAATTTTGTTTAAAAAAAGCCTCCTGTTTCCAATATAACAGACATCTTTTCAAGTTTTCCCAATTGCACACTATAAAATATAAAATTGCAACACCCAAAATTAATATTTTGGCAGACGAAATAACTAAGCTTACTTCCCCATTTAGTTTAAAGTTGCTTTCATCAAGTATCATAATTAGGACATAAAAAAACAATATATAATTATAGTTTTTTGTTAATTTTATGCTCATCTTTATTCTCCATACGCTTCTCAAATCACTCCTAATATAGTTCGAATTTTAAATGATCTTTCAGCTCTCTTATTGAATGATCTGCACTTGCAGCTATTAATAACTTTTATCCTTTTAAAAAAATGATGCGGACTTTCTGCAATATTCTCTAAAAATTTTATATCATCTTCCAACAAATATTTCTTATTATCACTGATGAAAATATTTATATAATTTGATAGTTCATTTTTGTGGTCTGAAGAAAACCAACGATTAATTGACAATTTTGTCCTTTTCAATATACCTTTTCCTTCTTTGGCTACAACATTATTTTCATGAACTCTATATCCAAAAGATGGTTCTTCATCATATATCACTTTTCCAATTGCAATTGCATATGTCATAACAACAAAATCATGCATCGGTTTTCCTGATAGATTACGATTAATAAGATATTGCCTGAGCTTATTATTAAATAACATCGCACATCCCTGCGTAGTACCGCACACCATTTGCGCATCAATTGCAAAATTCGGTGAACATTCATTCATCTTTTTTTGAAGTATTTTTCCTTCTCCATTGATAATTCGACAATTAGAGCACCACAAGGCTGGGTGCACTTCTTCCTTTAAACTATCAACTCCCCGTTCCAGTTTATCTAAATCCCAAATATCATCTTGATCACAAAAAGCATAATAATCAGCTTGTATCTCCGAGTTCATAAGTAATTTCCAGAACGATCTGGCTGGTCCCACATTTTCTCCTTGAAAAAAAACAATATCTATTTTTTTCTTCCATTTCTCTATAATTTTTAATGTATTATCCGTACTTCCATCGTCTCTGATATACAATGTCATCATTTTTGAAAACGTTTGATCAGCAATACTCATCAATTGTTCATCCAAGTACTTCTGTCCATTATATGTTGACATTAAAACAGCAATTTTCATAATTCCTCCACATCTGGCATTTTATCTCATTCTACATATATTGCATGCAATTTATCTGCCTCCTGCAATATATTAAATCCAGATAAAGTCACTCTTTCCGTTCCAATATTTGAACTATAGAGTCGATTATTCTCCTCAACCATTTTTATAATACTTTCAGCCCATATTTTGGGTTCCAGATTTAAAGATAAAAACTTGACATTATCCGTAAAAGCACAATCTCTTGTAATTGTGTCTGATAGTATACATGGCAGTCCATTAATCTGCCATTCAATTGATACCAATGGAAGTCCTTCAAACAGTGACGGTAACAGCATGCCATCCATTACCTGCAAATAATCTTCTACATTATCTACCAAACCTATAAAAACTACATGTTCTCCCAAATCTTTTGCATTTTCTTCGATATCTTTTCTAAGAGGACCATCTCCAATCAGAATTAATTTACTATGTGGTTTCATTTGTAGTATACTCCGATATATTTTTAGAATATATTCATGATTTTTTTGTTCAAAAAAACCGCCAACATGACCAATGACCAACTCATCTTTTAAGAGCAGTTTTTGTTGCATTGCTATTCGTACATTCTCATTATAAGCATATTTTTTGACATTTCGCCCATTTTGAATTATAGTAAAAGGACGATTTCCGAACAACCATTTCCCCGCATCCTTACCACAAGCTAATGCATCTGTATATAGGCAATCAAATAATGGTCGAAGTATTCTGTCTGCTTTAACATGGCTGCATTTAGTATTATGTGAATGTGCAATTCTTTTCTTACATCCTCCCAGTAATCCCGCTGCCATTTCAACCGCCAAGGTTGCACTATTTCCATGTGCATGAATAACATCTATCTTATTTCTTCGTAAAAAAGAGACTAATTTTCTAAAATATTTTTCCGTTTCCTCTTTACGCGAAGGCAATTTTATAATATGACATCCAAGTTTTTTTATTCTTTCTTCTACCTTAGGTTCGGATTTTATTGTAGATACAACATATATATCCAAATCATTAAGATTCATCGCCTCAAGATATGAAACAACTACACTTGTAATACCATCATAGATTAAGCCAACTGTACTAACAACAACAACCTTATTCATTATACTTTCCTTCAAAAATACTATTTATCAGCATTTCTAGTTTTTTATTAAATTGAGTATTATTGCTGCTCAATCCATGCTCCATTTTTGCAACAAGCTGATCATAATTTGTAATAACGTCTCCGAGTTCTTCTACATCTTCCACCAGAATAATTGTCCCCATTCTTTTTTCCACATTTCTTGCAAATTCTACCTGATGATCATTTACATGCTCATTAAACTGATGCTGACGTGGTACAACAATTGGTGTCTTCCCAATCTGTAATGGCATAATAAAACTTGCCGGTCCACCATGCGTAATTACAATGCGGGCATCTGCAACATTTCTAAGCATCTGCTGATATGGAATCAGTTTACTCCACTGACAATGTTTTGGCTCATATGTACTAAAACCAGTCTGAATAATAACATCCTCCTGAATGATACCGCTTTCTTTCAGTTCATCTATCTTTTTTATCAATCGATTAAATGGTTGCTCATGTGTTCCAACAGTTACAAAAATCATGACAATTCCCCTTAAAATATACTTCCAAGATTAATAGCCTTAGGATAGACTTTTTTCTGTTCTTCCCACTGAACAATGAATCTATCTGTAATCGGATAAACCATTTTTCCGGTCATCGTAGGCTTGTCAATTCTATCAAATACTTCTATATAAATTAATTTTGCTCCCATTATTTTTCCAAGATAAAAGAAAGGTACAGCAACTGCCGCACCACACGAAATAATAAGATCCGGCTTTTCTTTATGAAGTACTCTCCATGCAATTTTTGTGTTTTTTATAAGTGCTTTAATGCTTCGATTAGTCGGATAATAACAGGGATACATCTTTTCCCCTTCCAACAAACTTCTCGCATCTTCTTTATCAAAAGTCACCCAAAAATGATCTTTATCATTCCAGAATGGTTTGAGCATATATAAATGTGTAAGATGTCCGCCAGATGAACCCACAAGACATACTTTTAATTTTCTATTTTTTCCCATCTGACTTTTCTCCCTTATTCCTAAAATTTAAATGTGTCCTTCAATCCTAACCATTTCTGGTCTTTATCGCTCAGATTCAATGCAGTACCATCTTCTAATGTATATCCCTCTGCATCTGCACTGCCTCTGTATTCGCCTTTCACCTTCGGCCATTCAATACCAATCTCCGGATCATTCCAGGCCATACCGCCTTCGTCATTCGGATGATAAAAGTCATCGCACTTGTAGCAGAATTCTGCTGTGTCACTAAGCACAAGGAAACCATGGGCAAAACCTCTCGGAATAAGAAACTGTTTCTTATTCTCTTCTGTCAGTTCAATGCCATACCACTTTCCATAGGTCTCACTTCCGCTTCGAAGATCCACTGCCACATCAAAAACAGAGCCTTTGATAACACGGACCAGTTTTGTCTGCGGATACTGTTTCTGAAAATGGAGGCCCCGAAGCACACCCTTTGAAGACATCGATTGATTATCCTGTACAAACTGAATGCAGATACCATTTTCCTCCATATCTCTCTGACTGTAGGTTTCCATGAAGTATCCGCGTGCATCACCATGAACCGCCGGTTCAATGACACAGAGTCCTGCAATACCGCCGACATTTTTTTCAACCTTGATCTGTCCCATTTCATCTATCTCCCACTCACATTAATATTGAATTTCCTTCAAGTAACGACTTAAAGCATCCTGCCAGGTTGGAAGCGGTACAAATCCTGCCTCCACCAGTTTACCTTTAGCCAAACGACTATTAAACGGACGGGCAGCCTTGCTAAGTCCGTATTCTTCTGTTGTCACCGACAGTACTTTTGTCTGATAACCGGCCTGACGATAGATTTCTTTTGTAAAGTCGTACCAGCTGGCCACCGACACCTGTCACAAAAAATCTCATATTCTTTCCTCCCGGTGTCTATTATCGATTGCTGTACATTTTTTCATAGTAGTTCTGATATTCGCCACTGATTATCGTTTCCCACCATTCACGGTTATCCAAATACCATTGAATTGTCTTCTTGATGCCGTCTTCGAATTTTGTCTCCGGCAGCCATCCAAGTTCATTGTGGATCTTAGTCGGATCAATCGCATAGCGCATATCGTGGCCTTTGCGATCCCCTACATGGGTAATCAGGCTTTCAGGTTTACCTAATTCCTTACAGATAATCCTGACAATTTCGATATTCTGTTTCTCGTTGTGTCCGCCTACATTGTAGACTTCACCTACACGTCCTTTATGAATAATCAGATCAATCGCTTTGCAATGATCCTCCACATACAGCCAGTCGCGGACGTTCAATCCCTCGCCGTAAACCGGCAATGACTTATCAGCCAATGCATTGGCAATCATCAGTGGAATCAGTTTTTCAGGAAAATGATATGGACCATAATTATTGGAGCAACGGCTGATAGTCACAGGCAGTCCATAGGTTCTGTGATAAGCCAAAACAAGCAAGTCTGCACCGGCTTTGGAGCTGCTGTACGGAGAACTGGTATGGATAGGTGTTTCTTCTGTAAAGAAAAGATCCGGTCTGTCTAAGGGCAGATCGCCATATACTTCATCTGTAGATACCTGATGATAACGCTGAATACCGTATTTGCGGCAGGCATCCATCAGAACAGCCGTACCGATGATATTGGTCTGAAGAAAAATCTCCGGGTTCTCAATAGAACGATCCACATGAGACTCTGCTGCAAAATTGACCACCATATCTGGATGTTCTTCTTCAAACAACTGATTCACTGCATCTCTGTCACAGATATCTGCTTTCACGAAACGGAAATTCGGGTTATCCATCACCGGTGCCAATGTGGATAAATTACCTGCATATGTCAGTTTGTCCAAACAGATAATACGATAATCCTGATATTTTTTTAACATGTGAAATACAAAATTGCTGCCAATAAAACCGGCACCGCCGGTAACAATAATATTCATAAACTCAATACTCCTCTATACACATTATCGATCTATTTGCTGAATTAATACAGATGTTCCTGATATTTACCATCCATAACATCTTTCAGATACTGTCCGTACTGGTTCTTTTTCATCACTTCGTAAACTTCCATCAGATCATCTTTACTGATCCATCCGTTCAGATAAGCAATCTCCTCAAGACAGGCAATCTTTCTGTGCTGATGCTGTTCCACAGTCTTGACGAAATTCGTTGCATCCACCAGACTCTCATGGGTTCCTGTATCCAACCATGTAAATCCCTGTCCCAACAGCTCTACATTCAGCAAGCCGTCCTCCAGATAAATACGATTCAAATCTGTAATCTCCAACTCCCCGCGGGCTGATGGTTTCAGTCCCTTTGCGAATTCTACAACACGATTATCATAGAAATAAAGACCTGTCACACAGTAATTACTCTTCGGATGTTCCGGTTTCTCTTCAATGGAAACAGCCTTTCCGTTCTTATCAAACTCCACAATGCCAAAACGTTCCGGATCATCCACATAATAACCGAATACTGTAGCGCCTTTGCCATTCTCAGCCTTATGAACGGCTGCCTCCAGGCGTTTCTTCAGCCCATGCCCCGCAAAGATATTGTCTCCCAGCACCATGGCAACCGAATCATCGCCGATAAAATCTGCGCCGATAATAAAAGCCTGCGCCAACCCATCCGGAGACGGCTGCACCGCATAGGTCAGATTCACGCCGAATTGATGACCATCTCCCAACAGATTCTCAAATCGCGGTGTATCCTGGGGCGTAGAAATAATCAGAATATCCCTGATTCCGGCGTTCATCAGAACCGCCATTGGATAATAGATCATTGGTTTGTCATAAATCGGCAGCAGCTGCTTGGATGTCACCTTTGTCAATGGGTATAAGCGGGTACCTGAACCACCTGCAAGAATAATTCCTTTCATAAAGCCATTCCTCGTTTCTTAAAAAATCATTTTTCATTCAATGGTTGTTTCATCTGCTACATAGAGCCGTCCTTTTTCAAAACAACCGCAATGGTCTTGAGCAGGATCTTAATATCCATTCCCACATTCCAGTTATCAATATATTCTCTGTCAAGGCGTACCACCTCTTCGAAGTCCGTGATATCACTTCTCCCGCTGACCTGCCACAGACCTGTAATGCCAGGTTTAATCGAAAGCCGTGCATAATGATGCAATTCATACAGTTCTGTTTCAGACACTAGAGGCGGTCTTGTACCAACAACGGACATATCTCCCTTTAGCACATTGAAAAACTGCGGGAATTCATCCAGACTGGTTCGACGGATAAAGTCACCAATTCCTGTCTTCTTTGTGCCATCCGGCAGTATTCTGTTGCCAATAACCCTGGGATCAAAGTCCATCTTGAACATCTTGCCGTCGCCCAGTTTATTCTCTTTCATCAGTTCTGCCTTCCGTGCTTCCGCATCCATATACATACTTCTGAACTTGTACATCTTAAACTTCTTGCCGTTCTTGCCCACACGTTCCTGGGCAAAGAAAATAGGCCCCGGTGAACTGATATATATGGCCGGTGCCACAAAGATAAATATAATTCCAGTCAGCAGGCATCCCACAAGTCCGCCTGCAATATCCATTACACGCTTGATCAGCAGCTGACGTTCCGATGCATAGTTCATCGTCGTTGTGAGAACGGTATATGGCCCGATTTGTTCTACAAACTGTTTCTTTCCGGATATATTGGACACCTTAGCTAAATTCAGATGAATGGTAACACCGGTCTCGATTAACTGATCAATCAACTTCTTGGGATACGGCTGATTGTCGGAAATCACAATCAGCACCTCATCTACCCATGTACGACAGATATAGCGAACGGCTGTTGCCGCATCTGCAACCACATCTACCCCATGTATTCTATGCCCAAGCACACTGTTATCTATAACTGCTATTCCGGCCATCCTGTATCTGGCATAATTATTCTTCAACATGTGGTCTACGACCTGTCCCGCAATGTCTTCTGTCGTTACAATAAAAAGGGACTGCTTGCTTCCCGTCTCCATCTGCTTGCGCATTTCACGCTTGCGCAATTCTCTGACAGCATATGTAATAAAAATATACAATACGAAGGTGATGACCAGTGACAACCTGGAATACAGCTGTCCTTCCTTTGACATGAAAAGATACAATACTGATAACGCAAAGACAATGGCTGCATGCTGTACGGTCGACACGAAATTACGATAATACCCCTTCTTCAATACGCCTGAAAATGAATCAAAGAAAAAGACAACCACCACATCTGCTAATTCTAAATACAGCGCCATCTTCCGGTACAATATATGACTATACGGATTGAAACCTCTTCCCAATACAACAAATGACAGCAGAAATGCAATCTGAAGGCAAATCATATCCAACAGCAGAAAATCATAATGTTTCAGCCATCCGCCTGATTCTCTTTTATACATATTTTCTCTCCTCTGTATGTTCTTCCCCCATGAACCTGTTTGATTCAAGCCTGCATGCTATATGAATCTCTTTTTTATTCATATTTTACGCTGAGAGCGCATATTTGCCGCGGAAGAACAAAAAATTTTTCTTTTTCATAAAAAGAATACTCATATCTATTATAACGGGCAAAACTATTTTGTCAACAGAGCCGGCGCCGTTTTTGTATGATTCTGTCGGCTTTTTAACGAAAAGGCAACATTTTGCAGCATATACTAAAGATTTATTAACATTCATCAACAAAAAAAGGAATATTCAAATGATATGTATCATTCAAATATTCCTCTTGTCTATCCACGATATGTTATAAAATCATTAACTAAATATGCCTAAGTGCACTACACCATCGCCTTTTTTATGGCATTCAGCAGTTCATCATATGTCTCATAAGCCGGAATATCCGGATAATCGGCCTTGATCTTGTCTGTGCTTCTGAACAGGAATCCCGCCTTGCTGGCCTGGATCATGCCCAGATCGTTATAGGAATCACCGCTGGCAATGGTCTCAAATCCGATGGACTGCAGCGCCTTGACTGTGCTGAGCTTGGACTGCTCTGTACGCATCTTGAAGCCTGTGATCTCGCCGTTGTCTGCTACTTCCAGTGTGTTGCAGAATAATGTCGGCCAACCCAGCTTCTCCATCAGCGGTGTGGCAAACTGTGTGAAAGTATCACTGATCAGAATCACCTGTGTGAAGGTTCTGAGCTCATCCAGGAATGCCTTCGCCCCCGGCAGCGGATCAATCTTCGCAATAGTCTCCTGGATTTCTTTCAATCCGAGGCCATGCTCCTTCAGGATTCCCAGACGCCAGTTCATAAGTTTATTGTAATCCGGTTCATCACGGGTTGTCTTCTTCAGTTCAGGGATACCGCTGGCTTCTGCAAATGCAATCCAAATCTCCGGTACCAGTACGCCTTCAACATCCAAACAGGTAATATACATAACAGATAACTCCTTCCATTCTAATGGCCCATCTTCCCAATCTCTGATCCATAGCTGATACATTTCTCAGATTCCTCTATGGAATAGTACCACTTTACTGCATTGAAATTATCTTATCACACTTTTCCCGGGGATACAAGATATATGCAGGACTATTTTCGTCCGAAATGAAACAGGCCCTTCTTTTCATAGGGTTCGCTTGTATAATCTATCAGTTCATAACCAATATCTTTAATCTGTTTCTTTGCCCAGGGAATATCCAGCTCTGCATCACTGATGATCACTGTCTCTCCATCCTTGGCAGAAGATGTCACTTTCTTCACCTTGAAATTCTTGCGGATCAGATCATTCATATGTGCTTCGCACATACCACACATCATACCATCAATTTTCAATACTGTTTTTACCATAATTCTGCATTTCCTTTCGTCATTCACTCAAGGCTCACCGCTTCTGTCTAATTCCATATTTATCGCGGAAGTCATGCTGTTTTTCTCACAGATATGTCATCCTGCTGACATACTGTTTCCATATGTCAATATACACCCCCAGGGGGTGCATGTCAATTCATAATAACGAAAGCTTGATGTGTTTTTTTATCAATAATACTCTACGGTAATCTCCTGCTCTCCGACAATAGGAGTATGACCACCGCCGTCATCCAGCGTATATTGCACCCGGATATTCAATCCTACCTCGTTCTCTTCCATAGAATATGTCTCTGTATGCAGCAGAAACTTTGCCCCCACCATGTAGGCTTTATAATCTACCATTGTTGCTGTCAATGGATCAAAGAGCATATCACAGGTAATCGCGCCCACACGATGCAGCAGCATTTTCTCATGATCTGCAAATATACCATTCTTAGTAATGGCATTGCCCGTATAATCTGTATAGGCCAGCATATGCTGCCTGCCGTCCCATTTGTATTCTCCAGTTGTCTCCCACAGGTTCTCAACACCTTCCACAACACTCCGAATGCGAATATGAACGTTTCGAACTTCTGAACTTGATTTCACAGTTGTTTCTTCCATATATATATAATCCTGTTCCATTCATCTGTCTCACTTTCATTTGTTCTCTATGCCTGATTTTCTTCTCTATGCTTAATATAGCTTTTCTAAGCAGGATGCATCACGGCAATCTGTTCCAGGTATAACCATTTACTTACGTTTCCAGGCCCCTGTTTCATCCTCAATTCCGAACTTTGTCGGATCAAAGACCGGATTCTTGCCTTCCTTCTTCTGCTGTTCGTAATCCTCCAGCATGGCCGATGCCTTCGGCGCCAACAGAGCAATGGCAATGATATTGGCCCAGGCCATAAGTCCATAGCCGATATCGCCCATGGACCAGATAGCATCTGCATTCACAATGGCTCCGAAAAATGAGGCTGCAAGGAAAACGGCACGGCAAATATTGACAGCCAATTTGCTGTTGTGGGTGAGATAACGGATATTCGCTTCTGCCTGATAACAATATCCCGTCATAGATGTAAAGACAAACAGCACAATGATGATCGCCAGCGCCTTGCCGCTCCATGTACCGTATGTATTCATCAGCGCATACTGTGTCCATTTGATACCGGCTTCAATGCCGCCTGTCTGGTCAAGGAGCAGATTGCCTGCGCCGTCACAGACATCAAATGTACCTGTCAGCAAGATGATCAGGGCGGTTGCCGTTCCAATAAATAAGGTATCCACATAAATGGAAAACGACTGGATCAGTCCCTGTTTCGCCGGATGAGAACATTCTGCTGCCGCGGAGACGATGGCACCGCATCCCATACCTGCTTCATTGGAATAAATACCTCGCTTAACGCCCCAGGAAACAGCAGAACCAAGAATCCCGCCAAAAACTGCATGTTTGCCGAAGGCTGATGAAACCACCATTCCAAGAATTCCCGGAAGCTTTGTGATATTGAGTCCAAGAATAACAACCGCTGCCACAATATATATACCGCACATCACCGGTGCCAGCATCTCGGCGATCTTGGCGATACGCTTGATACTGCCGTATACAACAATACCGAGGATCACACAGCAAATGGCGCCCACCAGAATCTTATTCACTGAAAATGCTTCCTCAAAAACCGTCACCAGTGAATTAATCTGAACCCCGGGCATCAGAAATCCCGGTCCAAGAAATGCCACCATCGCAAACAAAATAGCGTACGGCTTGCATTTAAGTCCCTTCTCGATATAGTAGGCCGGTCCGCCCATATACTCACCATCCGGATTCTTTACCTTATAGGCCTGCCCCAGTGCCGACTCCGTGTAAGCAGAAGCCGCACCGATCAATGTGATGATCCACATCCAGAAAACGGATCCCGGGCCACCGAAATAAATGGCCGATGCCACACCGGCAATATTGCCCATGCCTACACGAGCGCCCACTGTTGTTGCAAAAGCCTGAAACGGTGTAATACCGTTCTCACTCTCCTCTTTGGCTCCAAGTAAATGCACCATTTCCTTCAAAAAACGAATCTGAGGGAATTTCATGCGAATGGATAAATAAAGACCGACACCCAGACAGAGCAGCACAAGAACCATGCTCCAGATCATGGAGTCTACATGACCGACAAATTGTGAAAATGCTTCCATAAAAACGTTAAAACCTCTTTCCAACCGGCACATTGACAAAATAAAATCCTGATAGACAAACCTATCAGGATTCTGACAAATAAGCCCGGTTAATTAAGCAATAATGGTATTATGATACGCTAAATTTCTGCAAAAATCAACCATCACAGGCAAAAAATGTTTATTTTTTAGTACATTAACGTGAAAAACTTTCTGGAATTATTCTCAAGTGCTATTTTATCTCCGTGTAATAAGTGTTCCTTGCCTTACCGTTACGCTTAAGCATATGACTCTCAACCATCCGTTTAAGTAACCTTGTCGCCGTGGAAGCACTCACTTCAAGCAATTCTGCAGCTTGTTGCTTAGTCAATCTATCATTCTTCCCGATATACTCCAAAATAATTTCTTCCTCATCGGATAAACCTTTTATTTCTGCAGCATTATAACTATATTGCATTGACTGATCTTCGACTCTGTATACAGGCGGTTTCGTCTGAGCATACTGCTTCTGTACATTTACATTTGGCAATATAATCTTGAATGTATTCTTCGTTGTCTCAATCACAGGTTTCTGCAGCATATCTCTATAGGCCATCATCATTTTACTGATGCCGGTGCCGTAAGCCTCAATCAACTGTAAGCAATAAAAAACATTGGCCAAATCCTGATTCCTGCATATAGAAATTCCTGCCATCACATCCTCCAGCTCTATCCCCGGTACAAGTCCGCCAATGGATACAAATTCTATCCTATCTTCATAGATACTGATCAAAGCACTGGCACTAAAAGAATAATCCCGATGCACCAGCAAATTCAGCAGTGCCTCCCTGACAGCAATCTCCGGGTAATCTCTCGTATCAATTCTTAGCAATCCTTCTATGGCAGCATGTGTCTGGTTTCTGAAATCAATAAACGCATACACATCATTCATCTGCTGCATAAGAGAACCTGCAAATTCCTTCCGGTCTCTAAAAACGGTCTGATCTGTTCCCTGAAAAACAGCCACCTTAATCGTATGTGTGCACTGATCTGATAAAAGCATCGCCAGATTACTATACAAACCATCCGAATCAATTATCTTCAATGTCCGCATTTGCTGAACGCCAAAATCAACATTCCGCTGTTCAAACGCTTTCTTCGCAGCATTAAAAGTCAGCTCCTGATTCAAACTGCGCATAGCCTCAAAGCGGTCTCCATCTGTTTCTTTAATCATATGCCGAATTGCTGTATCTGTAGCAGGAACTGCCGAATATCCCTGCCGTACATACACGCCCTCCGGTCTCATTCCCTTTTTAGCTATATAATAAGGGCGATCTGTTCCTCTCTGAATGTCAATTGCAACAATCTTTTTCCCACTCTCCTCAATTGTCCCATAATGCATGAACATCGTAATATCCGGCTTAATCGCATCCCGAGCCATATTACTAATCTGCAATGCCGTACGATCAGGATTATCCACCCCCACAACTGTACCATCGTCTCGAACACCAATATATAACTTTCCCCCATCGCAGTTTGCAAAGGCAATGATTTCTTTCCTGATATCGTCAACAACAACTTCTTTGAGTTCTACTGTTTCGCTTTCTTGAAATACCATCTTGTCATCCCCTCCATCACTTTCTGCTTATATTATAGCAAATCGATTCAATCGAGTCAATTCGTATTTGATCCGATTGATTTAATTTGCTTACATTTATGATTCGATAAATTCATGTGTTCAGCTGTATCTTATATTTTATGCATCAATTCCGGCAAAGACCACCTATACCGGCAATTTTAAAATTATCTTTGTAAAAGTGTTCTTCTCATCCACGTGGGACACGGCTTTATGTCCGTCATGAGGATAAGCGATATAAAACATGTCTTTCGTGATAAGCATATGATGTGTGCGCTCGCCGTTCCATCTGGCAGCATCTTTTTCTTCATCATACGGAATAGCCTCTGTCAGATTATCCAGCTCCATCCAGGCCATTTCTTCCTGACCCTCAAGCAGGATCTGCACATCAATGTACTTCTGATGTGATTCAAAGGTTCCTTCTGAAAGAGGTTTTGTCTCGCCTCTCTGCACTTTGAAAAAGCCCTTTTTCAGTTCGTAGCGGCCATCCGGAAGTTCTCCCTTCTCCTGAAGCATTGCCTGAATCGCGTTCCAGGCTTCTGTGATGCCTGCTGCCATCGGCTCATAAAAGCTGATGTGTTTAATATGATCTATAATCATTGTTGATTGCCTCCTATTTGTTTGGCCCTGATAAGTGCAATCAAAATTCGACTGCACCTATCAGGGCCATGGATAAATTTTTATGTTAGCTTATAAAGAAAGCTCTTTGTTCAAGATGCACTTGCACATCCCAGTTTGGTTATTTAATCTGAGCGGATGTCGGGTTGTAGAAGCCTGCTGTTTCACGCTTTGCACCCATGACATCTTCTTCTGTGAAACTCATGTATTTAATACCGATTCTGTTTTTGTAAGCAAATGCCAGATGGAGTCTGCCGTCTTTACCCTGCATCAGATATGGGTATTCATACTGTTTGTTGTTGGTTGTATTCTCGTCACCTGTGAAGCCTTCGCCTCTTTCCATGACACGGATCATTGGCCATGTTTTGCCGCCGTCCTCGGAAAGCGCAACAGCAACAGGGCAGCGAAGTCCCGGCCAGGCCACTTTGCCATATACCGGATGCGGCGCATGGGTTGGATTGTAAGCGATGGCGATTTTACCGCTTACCAGTTTCAGTGCACTGATACTGGAGTTATTGTTCGGAAGTACTGTCGGAACCGGTTTTGTCCATGTGTCACCCCAGTTTTTGGATTCGCTGATGTAAATGTTGTCAGCGAAACGGCTGCGGAGAAAGCATACAAGTTTGCCGCCTTCAAGTTCTACAACATTGGCATGAACGGCACCGTTACTTTCAGGCATATCTACTTTCTTCCACGTCTTGCCCTCATCATCAGAAATACGGAAAGCTGTCGGATCACCTTCAAGACCGTTCACAGAGTCTGTGCAGATCCAGTTGCCGAAGATCCAGCGTCCGTTTGAAAGTACCTGGATTGGCTGACGGCAGAAGCTGCCTTCTTCTGGGAAAATGACTTCCGCTTCGTCCCATGTTTTGCCGCCGTCAAGGCTCTTCTGGCAGCGGATAATGGAAGTGAACTGCATGTTGTCTTTGCCTTCCATACGGTCTAACTGTGCTGTATACATACACCATACGGCACCGTCCGGTCCTTTAAATAAGGAAGGATTCTGTTCACTTCTCTCACTGTCATAGGAAACCTGGACCGGTTCACTCCAGTGATCACTGCCCTTTTCCCATCTTGCACATACAATGCTGATATCTTTGCTGCCTTCGAAGGAACCTGCAAACCATGCGCAGAGCATATCACCATTTTCAAGTTCAAGAAGAGCTGGTGCATGGGCTGTGCTGTATTTGCCCGGAGGCACCATAGCCTCAAGGGTTCCCATATCTTCATTATAATAAACGGTTCCGTCCGGGGTAAGTCCCTGAATATGTTTGAATTCCATAGATTTTCTCCTCTATTATAAAATAAGTATACCAACGTTTCTACATGTACGCCCAGGTTGACAGCTGTGGGAAGAACATATAAATTGCAATGATCAGTGTCATAATTCCCCACAATGGCAGGATGCTCTTGGCAATCTTAAACGGCTCCACCTTGGCAATTGGTGCCATGATATAGAGGCTGACGCCGAAAGGCGGTGTCAGGGAACCGATGGCTACGATACCGGACATACCTGCACCGTAAACCATTGGATCAATACCAAAGGATGCTGCGATTGGGGCAACGATTGGTACAATAATGGCAATCGGGTTCATGAACATCATACCGATAGACATAACAATAATACTTACAAAGACAAAGGCCTGTGGTGAAGAAAGAACGCTTGTAATGGCTGTTCCGATGACCTCGCCGCCGTTGAAGACATCCATCAGTTTGGAGAATGCAACAGCAAAAGCCAGCATCATGGCAACGGATGCCACGTTCTTGACAGAACCGACGATAGCCAGCCACAGACCTTTGAGATCCAGTGACTTATAAATAAATAGTGAAACAATACATGCATACACAACGGAAACGGCTGCTGCTTCAACAACTGTCAGCAGACCGGAGAAAATACCGCCCAGGATGATAACCGGTGATAAGATACCCCAGATACCGTGACCGATAACTTTGCCCACGCCTTCTGCACGAAGTGCTTCGTAGGATTCAGCAATCTTCTTCTGGTCACCCTGGTCTTTGCGGCAGTGAAGCAGTGTGATGATGATCAGTGCAGCGGCACATGTCAGACCAATAACCGCACCGACTTTGAACATCTGTCCTTCATCTGTACCTGCCATGGCACAGTACTGAAGGATAGCTGAACTTGGAGGAATCAGCTGCCCCAGAGAACCGGCTGCAGCGATCATACATGCGAAGAACAGGCGGTCATAACCGTACTCAATGAGGATTGGCAGTACCATGGCACCGACAGCTGCAACAACGGCCATACCGGAACCTGAAATCATACCGTAGAAAATAGCAGTTAAAACAGCGACCAAAGGAATACAGGAACGGAATCTTCCCAGAAAGTAACGGAACACATTGAAAATCTTTTCTGTCAACTGTCCCTGTGACATGATATTACCGGATACAACGAATAATGCGATGGCAACGTAAGTTGTCTTGCCTGCTGCACTTGTCAGCCATCCGACGATATCGGACATCTGGTAAAGGCTTCCTCCTGTCATCAGTGAAGGAATGATAAACGCAGCGCCGTATGCAGCCACCATAGAAAATCCAAAGAGGAGCAGCACTACAAAAAATACTCCGAAAATTACGCCTAACATTGTTTAGTCCCCTTTCTTTTTCTATGATACAGATACTTCATCCGATGATTTAATCGTTTTGATAAACATCTGGATGTCTCTAATCAGGTTAAGTGCAAAACCTACAAGCGGTGCAAGGTAGATGATCCATAATGGCATACCTGTTACACCCACACTGCCTTCTGCCTTTGTCTGAGCGACAAAGATAACAGAGCCGTAGATAAAAAATACTGTTAAAATACCGTCAAATACGAACTGTGCTGAGAACAGGAAGTTCTGCAGCTTTTTAGGATATTTTGCTGTCAGTGCGTCAACGATGATGTTGGCACCTCTCTTTGTACAATAGCTTGCACAGAAGAAGCATACCCAGATATAGGCAAAGATTGAGATTTCTTCCGGAATACCCATCCATCCCGGAGCAAGGAATTTGCAGATAACATTGACTGTTTCCATGATGAACATGATAATAATGCCCACTGCAATAACGTTTTCTTCAAGTTCTTTAAACCAATGATTTTTTGCCTTCTCCATAGCGGTCCCCTTTCTATTTTGTTCTTCCTTCTGACATGCGGATCGCGTAATCCATTGCATTGATAAGGCTCAATTCGTTGGCCACACCTTTGCCTGCCTGGTCAAAAGCAGTACCGTGGTCAACAGATGCACGAATGATCGGAAGGCCAAGTGTGATATTAACACCTGCCACTGCATCCCATTTCTGTTCTGCCTGATTGTATACAAAACCAACCACTTTAAGCGGAATATGTCCCTGATCGTGATACATAGCTACAACGATATCATACCATCCGCCCCGGGCTTTTGAAAAGACTGTATCCGGAGGTACAGGACCATCCACGATGATGCCTTCACCTTTGGCAGCTTCGATAGCCGGTGTGATCTCTTCGATTTCTTCACGGCCAAACATACCGTTTTCGCCGCTGTGCGGATTTAAGCCGGCAACACCAATCTTCGGTTCTTTGATGCCGAGTTCTTTGCAGGCCTGATCAGCGATTCGGATAACTTCCAACACACGGTCTTTTTTGACTCTGTCACATGCTTCTCTCAAGGATACATGGGTAGAAACATGAACAACTCTCAGATTTTCATGAGCAAGCATCATGGTATATTTCTTTGTGCCTGTATACTCCGCATAAATTTCTGTATGGCCTGAATAATGATGACCTGCAAGATTCATTGCTTCCTTATTTAATGCATTTGTCACTGTGGCATCTACTTCATGATTCATAGCCAGTTCAATGACTTTCTTGACATACTGGAAAGCTGCATTGCCAGCCATAGCAGAAACAACACCGCGCTCCAGTTTATCCATATCCACAAGTTTCATATCATAAACATCAATGGTACCGAATTCAAATTTTGCTTCTTTGACATCGGATACAGCATTGATCTTGACATCTTTTCCGACGATGCCCACTGCTGCTTCCATGACCGCTGCGTCACCGATGATGATCGGTGAGCATTTCTCATAGATTGCAGGGTCAGATAATGCTTTGACTGTAATTTCCGGGCCGATGCTGGCAGGATCGCCCATTGTAATACCAAGAATCGGTTTTTTACTCATTTTCATGTGCCTCCTATGCCATGCCTTTTGCTTCGTTTTCTTTTAATACTTTCCTGATGGCTTCAATACCGGCTTCAGGCACCTGGTTGAATGGTGCACGGCACTTGCCAACCGGATGGCCCATCAGTGCAACTGCAGTCTTAACGATGGTGTTTGGATTGCCGTATTTGAAGCAGGCTCTGAAGGATGCGATGGATACATTGGCAGCCTTTGCTTCTTCGATCTTGCCTTCCATAAACAGATCATAAATAGAAGACATTGTCTTAGGATAAAGGTTTGCGCAGCCTGCGATACCGCCTGTGCCGCCTGCTAACAGATCCCAAATGATCAGTGCATCGTTGCCGGATAAAACACTGAAGTTCTTGTCTGTCTTTGCGATATATTCAAGAATGTTATTGAAATTGCCTGAAGAATCTTTTGCACCAACGATGTTGTCGATTTCAGCCAGTCTGCCTACTGTATCAGGTGCGATGGCATTGCCCGTTCTTGCAGGAATATTGTAAAGAACGATTGGCATGTTCGGAACGGCTTCAGCAACTGCTTTGTAGTGTTCATATAATTCGTTCTGGGATGCAGCTGCAAAAGATGGTGTGATGATAGAAAGAACATCTGCGCCAAGGGATTCTGCCATCTTGGACATACGGATTGTATCTTTTGTGCTGATGCAGCCTGTGCCTGCGTATACGGGAACTCTGCCGTTTGTTTCATCAATAACTGTCTTCAAAACCAGTTCTTTTTCCTGGTCATTGAGAATGTAGCCTTCGCCGTTTGTACCGAATGGGAACAGAGCGTGTACACCACCGTCGATGAGACGGTTTACCTGGTTGCGAAGTTCTGCTACATTGATGCTTTCATCATCGTTCATCGGAGTAATAATCGGTGGGATAATACCTTTAATTTCAACGTTTTTCATTTTACTTTGCGCTCCTTTATCTAATCTGTAACTATAAGTTCCGTTTGATTTTTTCTTTTATTTCTTCTATATATAATGCTGTATGCCTGCGGCTTTATCTGATTTTCTCTGACTCAGAAATTTTTGCTTTTTTTGAAAAGACTTCTGCTATTTTAGAGAATCTCCAGATATAAAGCTCTTGCATCTTCAGCAGTTACTTTTCTCATATTGTTGACAAGCAGTCTCTGGACATCCATACCGGCTGTCACAAGGAAATCAAGATCATCTTTTGATACACCATATTCCTTCAGGCTTGTCGGAATATCCAGATGTTTGATAATACTGCACATACGATCTAATACCCATGCGGATTTTTCTTCTACAGAGAGGCTTGCATCACCATTGTGGTTGACTCTGTCATAAACTGCTGCAAACTTTTCACGAACAACCGGCTCATTGAATTTCATAACCGGTGCCAGCATGATGGCATTGGATACACCATGCGGAATATGATATTTGCCGCCCAGAGGATAACTCAGTGCATGGACAGCTGTTGTACCGGATGCTGTGATGGCTACACCTGCATAAAATGCTGCGATGAGCATGTTGTTTCTTGCATCATCTGCTGTTTTATCATCGCAGGCTGCTTCAATATTGTTGATGATCAGATCGAATGCTTTCAGTGCAAATGTGTCTGAAAATGGATTGGCCTTATTGGATGTAAAACATTCAATGGCATGAGCCATAGCGTCGATACCTGTTGAAGCTGCAATCTTTCTTGGCAGATTTTTGATCATTTCACCGTCAAGGATCACATAATCAGGAATCATTTCATCATTGACGATACCGACTTTTAATTCTTTTTCAGGAACAGCCACGATAGCATTTGGTGTTGCCTCTGCGCCTGTACCGGCTGTTGTAGGGATCATCAGGGATTTCACACATTTTTTAGCCAGCTTCGGATTGTCCAGAAGATCTCTTACCTGATATTCATCTGTTGCAAGGATAGAGCAAAGCTTTGCTGTATCCATAACGCTGCCGCCGCCAACAGCAACAATGAAGTCACAGCCTTTGTTTCTGAATTCATTGACAACGTCCTGTGCCTGATCACATGTTGGTTCTGCTGCCAGGTCACTGATGAGCTCATAATCAACTCCGGCTTCTTTAATATAGTTTAATGGTGCTTCCAGAAGTCCCGCACCGATAATGCCCTGATCTGCAAATACTGCGATTTTTTTTGCATTCTGAGCTGTGATATCTTTGACATTCGCTAATGCGCCTTTGCCTGCATAGACTGCATGGGGCATTTTTAATGTGTACTGTTCTAACATTTGCTTTTCCTCCTGTTTGATTAAAATTGGTTAAAATTAATCTATCGTTTATCTGTTGTTCGTTGAAACCATTTTTATTGATATCTTTTATCTGTTGATATCTGCTGTTTACTGTGCCAAAATCCTTGTCAGCTGTTCAATCAGTCTTTCCTGACCAAAACCGCCGGATTTTGTAATTACATAATGTTTTTTGTCCTGATAATTTAAGGATGTCAGAACACATCCCGGTCTGATCTCATTCATCGGTTCCAGTTCACTGACTCCGATGGCCTTCATAAATCCGATCAGTGTATCACCGCCTGTGATCAGATAAGTAGCTTCCATGCCGGCATCGATAAGTTTTTTCAAAAGATAACCCAAAGTTTCTGAAATTCTCACCCGGACATCTTCAATAGAGTAGCCCTTTTTGGCTGCATACTCCATTGTATCATTGTGTCCTTCTTCATCATTGCTGTCGATAATAATATGCTGCATGCCGTCCTTTGCAAGCTGACGGATCTTCTCAAGGCCTTCTGGCTGATTCCAATAACTGATTTCCAGTTTTTCCTCCGGTTTCAAATGGATTCTTGGAATGCCCATCTTCTCGCCATAAACAATCTGGCTCTTTGTGATCGGATTCACACTGCCGCACAGGAAAACAAGGTTTTCTTTTAATTTCACATCTCCGCTTTCTTTCACCGGCAGTTTCAGAAGTTCCGGAAGCTTTGCCGCAAAACCGGCACATCCTGCAAGAATCGGAATATCTTTCTTTTTGCCGACTGACTCAGCAATTTCATCTAAATCCGCATCTATCTCAGCGTCATAGAGAAATAATTGCTGTTTTGCTGCTTCTGCCGCCTTCTGCCTTCTTTCTTCTGATACCTGAGTTTTCCATTCCTCAGCTGCCTGAAGCTTTCTTTCCGCTTTGCCGACGCCGATAACCCCGCCTTTGTAACCGGTTGCCCAAAGTAATTCATCTACCCGGTCATACATCACGGGTTCAAAAGGATCCTGTCCGAATACACTTTCCTTCACCGGAATACCGTCTATATAATGAACACCGTCAACGGTGATTCTTCGCATTGCCGGAAAAGCCGGAACAAACACGATATTTTTTCCCGAAACAGCATCTACTGCTGCCTGCAGCTCACTTCCCACATTTCCTCTTAAGGCTGAATCCGTTTTCTTATAGAAACAACGGATACCGTATTTCACTGCCTGCTGACACACATCATAGACAATCTCATAGGCTTTTTCTTTCGGTACATGACGCGTCTCCACATCAATCACCATCACATCACAATCAGAATCCGGCTCCACCCAGTGACCGCTTACAACAACCTGAGTCCGAATGCCCTTTCCTGAAAACTGAACACCTGTATCCAAAGCCCCTGTAAAATCGTCCGCCAGTATTAACAGTTTAACCATCTGCCTATCACCTTCCTCCTGAAAATTACTCAATATTTCATTAAAAATCGCTGTGACCGTTCAATTCATTAGCAGTCACAAGCGCTCACATTTCATACCCCTATTCTATTCAAAAAACATCCTATGCACAATTTCAAGAACGCGCAAAAACGTTTCATTTTGAAACATAATGTAATTATTTTAAATTAATCCTTGATTTAGCATGCTTTTGGTTGTATAATTCGTTTCATATTGAAACACTATTATTTGAAACACTATTATCTTTTGAATCACGCGTGATTTTTAAAATTTTTGATTGTTAGGTACCTTAATAATCATTTTCATCGAAACCTGCTATTTCCGTACATGCATAAAACTTTTGCAAATTCCGGATTGTTAGGTACCTAACTATGCAAATTTAAAGAATTATAAATGTTCTTAATTCTTTTGAGCACTCCGGGAAATTATAGTTCTTTATCAATCTATGAACTTAGGTTTTCAACCAAACTAAGCAGTCAACGTTTTTCCATAATTTCCTGTTAGAGACAATTTAACTGCATTGAAATATCAGAATCTGAACAACCGCAAAAGCTAAGGAGGAAATGAAGAAACCATGAAATACACCATTCGCGTACTGGCCATTGCCCCTTATGAAGGGCTGGCCCATCTGTTAAAACTTATCGGCAGCCAATACGATATGCTCCATCTGGATATTTTTGTTGGCGACCTGGAACAAGGTCTGACCATTGCCAGGTCCCATCTTCCCGGCCGATATGATGCTGTCATCTCCCGAGGCGGAACGGCGGATAGGATCCGCTGCATCACACCGCTTCCGGTCATTGATATTTCTTTCTCGGTTTATGATATTTTGCGATCATTGAAGCTAGCTGAAAATTACGCTCAGAATTATGCGTTTGTGGGATTCCAGAGTATTATTGATACAGTGCATATTCTCTGTGACCTGCTGCAGTACCGCATCGAGACCCACGTTGTTAATTCAGAAGAAGAAATTGCCCCGACCCTGGAGCAATTAAAAAAACAGGGCATCACCCTTGTCTTCGGTGACACCCTGACCCATGAAATTGCCGGAGAAATGGGCATGAATGCTGTTTTTATTAATTCCGGTGCTGAAAGTATTCATGAAGCCTTTCGGCAGGTGATTCAAATGTTTAATACATTTTCCATGTTTGACAGCCGGGTTCATCTGCTGGAAGATGCCATGAGGCTCCAAACCTCCTCCAGTATCATTTTGCAGGAAGATGGCAAACTCTATTTTTCCTCTTATGACGAAGATGATGCCGAAGAAGTGCTGAATTATTTGCAAGGAATGATCTCTTCCGCTCTGCCTGACCGCCAGTCCAAATCCTTCCATCTGATTGGCGAAAAACTATTTTCCATTCAAATGCAGAAGAAAAACTATAAAGACAACGTATTTTATCTTTTTTCCCTTGGATTGTCGCCAATTCCTAAAGGCAGCAGCAAAAACGGTGTGCGCTACTATAACCACGAGGAGATCAAAAGCAATTATTTTACCAGCTTTTTCTGCCTGAAGGCAAAGGCTTCCGACCTGAATACGACGCTGCATGAAATGAATGCCAGCCGCCGTCCGATCATGATTCTCGGCGAACGCGGCACCGGCAAAGACCACATTGCCTATCGTCTGTATCTTGAGAGTCCCTATACCAATAAGCCTTTCATCTCCATTGACTGCAAATTGATCACGGAAAGATACTGGACCTTCCTGACCAAGCACATCAATTCGCCATTTTGTGACAATGACAACACCATTTATATCAGCAACATCCAGGATCTCAGTGACTCCTGGTGCCGCCAGCTGCTTTCACTGATTTTGGATACCCACCTGCATAAGCGAAACCGGCTGATGCTCTCCTGCTCACTGAGTATTGAATCTGACAGAGATCCATCCAGGGATTTCATTGATTATCTGCCATGTACCTCTCTGTACATGCCGCCGCTGCGTGAACTGACGGATGACCTGCCATCGGCTTCAGCCCTTTATCTAAACAAATTGAACTCCGAACTTTCCAAACACATCTCCGGCTTTGAGCCGGATGCTCTGAAAATTCTCTGCGACTACGACTGGCCGGATAATTTTCTCCAGCTTAAGCGCGTGCTGTCAGATGTTGTCATCCACACAACCGGCAATTACATCCAGGTCGACTGTGTCAAAGAAATCCTGGCACGTGAAATGACGCAGTATGCCATGACTGCCCCTGTCAAATCCACCATTGACTGCAATCAACCGCTGCAGGATATTATCAAAAATGTTGTCCTGTCAACCCTTCAGGACTGCGGTGGCAATCAGACTAAAGCCGCACAGAGACTTGGCATCAGCCGCACAACCATGTGGCGGTATTTAAAATAAGTGCTGAACGATAAAAAACACTGAATCCACGACCAAAGATTTCAGTGCTTTTATCATGGTTTCAGTGCTTTTATCTCTATTCATTAATACTATATTTACTTTTAGGACTGATGTGCCACAACGCGTACCGGCTGTCTCTTTTTCCTGACAACAGAAGCTGCAACCACGCCGGCCATTACCAGCATTGCGCCCATATAACCCTTCCCGGACAAAGTCTCATGCAGGAAAATGTATGAGAATACCGCTGAAAAAACCGGTTCCAGTGCAAACAAAAGGCCTGTATGTTCCGGTGTTGTATACTTCTGTGCCATTGGCTGCATCACGAATCCAAAGGCGCTGCATACAAATGCCAGGCCCAAAATTGCAATCCACTGGAAACCACTTGACGGCAATGTCGGTGTTTCAAACATAAATGTGCAAATAACACCATACAGCGCTGCAAATCCAAGCTGCCAGATGCCAAGGAGCATTCCGTCCTCTTCCTGTGCAAACTTGTCCGTCAGCAAAATCTGCACCGCATAAACAGCTGCACCTGCAAGACAGAGAATATCACCGCTGTGGAACACCAGTGACTGCTGCAGAGTCAGCAGACAAATGCCTGTCATCGTCAGCAGAATACTCAAAACATTCTGGTGATCCGGCATTTTCTTCTTGATCACCGCATGAAAAAGCGGCACCAGCACAACAGTTGTACTTGTCAGAAAACCGCCATTGGAAGCAGATGTTGTCTGAAGGCCATGCATCAGAAACGCAAACAGTCCAAAAAGGAACAAGCCAAGAACTGCACCTTTCATCATCACACGCTTCGTTGTCTTCTTAAACTTTTTAAAAAACAAAAGTGAAACCGCAATAAACGCGATACCAAATCTTAATGCAATAATACAAAACGGTGGGATACCATCCAAACCAATCTTCATCAACAGATAGGAACTGCCCCATGCCATCGCAACCAGCGCCAGCATACTGTCCGCTCTCTGCTGTGTCCATCCATACTCTCTCATAACCTTATCCTACTCCTCTATCCTTATTTCAAGGTGTTTTTTAATTTGGCATTGCAAAATCAATTTCCTGATGGACAGTCGGACTGGCTGATATAGGAAACAAGGATTTTGCAATGACAAATTTTACAAAACACCGCCTTGCTTTTTTGTTTTCCATGGAGTATTATACAACTATCTGAGCATTTGAAAAGAGAATAATATTAATACTTATCATTCACAAAAGTTATGGAGTGTGCCTGCAATGATTTTAAACCGCTATGAAATTTTTCTGAAAACCGCCGAAATCGGCAATATTACCAAGACTGCTGAGATTCTTCACTATACCCAGGCCGGCATCAGCCATGCCATTGCCGCTTTGGAGAAAGAGACCGGATTTTCCCTTCTGGCAAGAAGTGCTTCCGGCGTCACCCTCACTGAGAACGGCAAACGCCTGCTGCCTTACATACAAACTCTGGTCAACGACCAGCATGGTCTCTCCCAGGCCATTTACGATATCAACGAAACGGTAGCCGGCACCCTGCGGATCGCCACCTTCACCAGTGTTTCCACCCAGTGGCTTCCGACCATCATCCGCAAGTTTCAGGCAGATTATCCCCTTGTGGAATTCGATCTGCTAGCGGGTGACTACGATGAAATCACAGAGCGTATTTTAAGCGGCCGCGTGGACTGCGGCTTTCTGACGGCTCCTGTTGCTGACCCGCTGGTCTTTCACCTGCTGTATAAGGATCCCATGAATGTCCTTCTTCCTGAAAGGCACCCCCTGACCCGGCAGGATGTTCTAACACTCCCGGAAATCAAAAAAGAGCCCTTGGTTTTGCCAACCAAAGGCTCTGATAATGATATTCAGGCAGTATTAAATTCAACCTGCGGCAAAACTAATGTCCGCTATGTCCTGAATGATGATTTGTCAGTTATCTCCATGGTATCTCATGGATTCGGCATCACCATCATGCCGGAACTGATCCTGCGAAACCTCAATTACAGTTTGGAGATCCGTCCTATTGACCCGCCGCAGTATCGTGCCATCGGCATTGCTTCCATGCCGATGAATCGTGTTTCTGTACTAACAAAGACTTTCATTCAGTATCTGACTGATCCATCCAAAATCGACTTTAATGAACTTTGTTCTTGATCTCATCAACGATCTTCTCAACAAATTCATCAAGGCCCACAACTGTTGTATCTTTCTCGCCGTGAAGTCTGTAGGAAACTGTTCTGTTATCCTTCTCGTTGAAACCGATAACAAGAAGATATGGTACCTTCTGGATCTGTCCCTCACGCATACGATAGCCCAGTTTCTCTGCTCTGTCATCCAGATCAACACGAACATTCTGCGCTTCGAGCAGTTCACAGATTTCATTGGCATATGCATTCAAACCATCATCGTCGGTTTTAACAGGCATAACCTTCACCTGGATCGGTGCCAGCCATGTAGGCAGATTGCCCTTTGTCTCCTCAAGGATATACGCCATGAATCTGTCAAGAGAACCGAGGATCGCTCTATGCAGAACAACCGGTGTCTTCATCTCGCCATCTTTGTCAACATATGTCAGCTGGAATTTCGCCGGCAGACAGAAGTCGAGCTGACATGTGGATAATGTGATCTCATTACCTACAGCAGGCTTCACATTGACATCCAGCTTAGGGCCATAGAAAGCTGCTTCACCGATCTCTTCTGTGTATTCAAGACCGAGTTCGTTCATAACTTCACGCAGTGCGTTCTCTGCCTTGTTCCACATCTCATCATCATCATGATACTTCGCTTTGTCTTCAGGATCTCTCAGAGATAAAACGCATCTGTAATCTGTGATGCCGAAATCTTCGTATGTGCTGAAGATCAGGTCTACAACTCTTGAAATCTCATCCTTAATCTGCTCAGGTGTTACAAACAGATGGGCATCATTCTGGCAGAAATGTCTGCCTCTTTCGATACCTTTCAGTGTACCGCTGGCTTCATATCTGAAATCATGAGCGATTTCACCGATTCTGATCGGCAGATCTCTGTAAGAATGTCTCTTATTCGCATAAATCATCATATGATGCGGGCAGTTCATTGGTCTGAGTACGAAAGCTTCATCATCTACTTCCATGGCAGGGAACATGTTCTCTTTGTAATGATCCCAGTGACCGGATGTCTTATAAAGGTTCACAGTACCGACACAAGGTGTCATAACATGCTGATAACCCAGCTTGCGTTCCTTCTCCTTGATGTAGTTCTCAAGTTCCTGCCAGATAGTATAACCCTTTGGAAGAAACATCGGAAGACCACGGCCAACAAGATCGTCTACCATGAACAGTTCCATGTCCTTGCCGATCTTACGATGGTCTCTTTCCTTTGCTTCCTCAAGGAGCTGTAAATGTGCTTCCAATTCTTCAGCTGTAGGGAAACATACGCCGTAGATTCTCTGAAGCACCTTGTTCTTGCTGTCACCCTTCCAGTATGCACCGGAGTGTCTTAACAACTTGAAGTGGCGGCATAACTTCACATTGTCTACGTGAGGTCCACGGCAGAGATCTGTGAAATCGCCCTGTGTGTAACATGAAATATTTCCGTCTTCCAGACCATTGATCAGATCAAGCTTATATTCATCATCCTTGAACATCTCAAGGGCTTCTTCCTTGGTAATCTCATGACGAATAATCTTCTTGCCGCTCTTGGCAACCTTCTTCATCTCTTTCTCGATGGCAGCGATATCTTCATCTCTGATAACATCGTCACCCAGATCCACATCATAGTAGAAACCTTCTGCAACAACAGGTCCAACCCAGAACTTAGCCTGTGGATAGAGATGTTTGATTGCCTGAGCCATCAGATGTGCACAGGAATGGTTCAGCATTTTCAACTGTTCATCTTCTTTAAAATTAACCATTGTACTTATCTCCTTCTATCTTCTGTATCCGAAAATACCGATTCCCGTCAGGAAAACGCAATTCTTTGGATACACCATTTTTAACATTGCAACTGTTATTGTACCACGCCGGATGATTTTTAACAATATCTTAGCGAACTATTATTTTTTAAAGTGCGATAATCCGCCCCATCTCAGCGGATGTACGACGGTGTGAAATAGAAATATGTCTGGCAGACGGCTCATCTTAATCCCCAAAAAGAGAAAAAGCCAGATAAGCAGCAGGCATCTCAGCCTGCCATCTTATCCGGCTATTGTTTCTATTGAACAAATTGCTCTCCAATGAATCATGGCAACTATACAATAGATGAATACATTCGTCAAATAGTATTATCTTACATATTAAATGCTGCCTTGTTGATCACCGCACGTTTATGTGTGCCTGTACCGATCAGGCCGTTCTCATCATACGCATTCACAGCAAATGTCACTTTCTTGCCATTCACAACTTCTGTGATCTCTACTTCACAGCGAACCTTCTTGCCACATGGTGTGGAAGCAAGATGTCTGACTTCAACAGACATACCGACAGAACCTTTGCCTTCTTCCAGACAGTTATCCATTAATTTGGCACATGTCAATTCCATCAGATTAATCATGCTCGGTGTTGAGAAAACTGCAGGCAATTCAATTGCCGGAAGCTGTGGATCGTTATGGTTCGCAAGCATGCCCTCGTTCACAACAATTTCTGTTTCGTACTTCATTCCTGCTTTCATTTCCATTGTAAAACCCTCCTTGTAAAAATCATCTTTCTAATAAATAACACAAGAGACGCTTCTCTTGCTTACATCATACCAGAAACCGCGCCGTTCGCCAATCTATGTATGAAAATTTGAACATTTATACGTTCATTTCATAATCGTAATCAGAGAGCTGAGCAATAAAAGCAGCGGATAAAACAGTTTCGGCATGATCTGAAAGGCTGAAATCTCTCCGCCAAGTTCGTTCACTGCTGAAATTGCGACAAGCATCTGCGCACCATAAGGAATCACCCCTTGAAAAACGCATGAAAATGTATCAAGAAGCGATGCTGTCTTTCTCGGTGTAATGCCATATTCCTCTGCCATTTCCTTCGCAATCGGGTTTGCCATAACGATGGCTACTGTATTGTTGGCCGTTGCAATATCCATTGTGCCGACGAGAAATCCCATACCAAGCTGACCACCCTTTTTTCCACGGAAGATTCTGTGTATCCAGCTAAGAAGTGCATCAAATCCCCCATACTCACGGATAAGCGCACACATGGCCGCTACAAGAATAGCTACCATACAGGTTTCAAACATTCCGGAGACACCGGAGCCCATGTTTTTAAGAATCTCTACAGGAACGGTATGGCCACCAATCAGCATAATCAACACACCTGACACAATACCGATCAGCAGTACAACAAATACATTGATACCTACAATGCCTCCGATCAGTACGAGCACATACGGAATCACCTGCGTCAAATGGTATGGCTGAATCACATGTCCCTGAATTTCTGTCTGGAAAGACAGCATAAGAATCAGAATCAGTGTCACAACAGCTGCCGGAAAAGCAATCCAGAAGTTTTCCCTGAACTTGTCTTTCATCTCGCATCCCTGTCCATTACATGCAGCAATCGTTGTATCTGAAATAAAAGACAGATTATCCCCAAACATGGCGCCACCCATCACAGAAGCGACACAAAACGCCAGATCAAACCCGGACGCTGTAGAAACAGCGACTGCAATCGGTGTCAGAAGGGTAATAGTTCCGACAGATGTTCCCATCGCCACTGATACAAAACAGCCAACGATAAACAGCACCGCAACTGAAAATCTCGCCGGGATCAGACTCAGCATGCAATAGGCCACACTCTCTGCACTGCTTCTCCCCACAACACCCACAAATGAACCGGCTACCAGGAAGATTAATAGCATCGTGATAATATTCTTATCACCCACTCCCTGTGCCATAATCTCCAGTTTCTGATCAAAATTCAACGCTCGATTCTGCAGACAGGCCACCAGAATCGCCGCAAGAAATGCGACGACAATCGGCACGTTGTAAAACCCCATTGGAATCTCCATCACATACTCAAATAAAATGCCCAGGCCAAGGTATAATACAAGAAATACACCAATTGGCAACAGGGCAATTCCTTTTCCTTCTCTCATTTTTATCCTCTTTCTACCATACTCTGCTTATGGCTATATAATCACTTTGTTATTTTATCATACAAACTAATTCTTCACCATAAGCATTCCACATTTCTGGAAAAAATCACCATTTTTGTATCTTTTTTCAAACGTTCATTGCCAGCATCACTGTTCCTGCTGTAATAAGTAAAGCACCGACTGCCCCTTTCTTTGTCATCTTCTCGTGAAATACAATCCATGAAAAGGCAATCGTTACCAGCATACTCAACTTGTCAATCGGAACGACGACGCTTACCGGACCCTCTTGCAGTGCCCGGTAATAACAAATCCAGGAAGCGCCGGTTGCCAGTCCGGACAAACTGATAAAACATAATTCTTTCTTCTCGATTTTCCTGATTTCTTTCTGTTTTCCTGTAACAAACACCATGCCCCACGCCATAAACAGCACGACTGTGGTACGAATTGCCGTACCAAGATTCGAATTAATACCTTCAATTCCAATCTTCCCCAAAACAGACGTCAGACTTGCAAATACGGCTGACAGCACTGCATAGATCAGCCAGCCACCGTTCTTTCTCTCTGAATCTGTTTCTATGTCTTTTTTCGTTATCATCATCATCGTGCCACTTCCAATCAACACGACCGATACTATTTTTGCCAACGTTACCCCTTCGTGAAGGAAAATAAGCGCCAGAAGAATAGACAGAATCGTACTGGACTTATCAATAGGAACAACTTTATTAATGTTGCCATTCTGAAGGGCACGGAAATAGCATAACCACGACGCTCCTGTCGCCAGGCCTGATAAAATCAAAAACAGCAGTGTCCTGCCGTCAATCTGCATGATTCCGTCCCATGTTCCTGTCATCAGCACCATGAACCACGAAAACACCAATACGACCACCGTTCGAATTGCTGTTGCCACATTTGAATCTGCTTTCTTAATCCCGCATTTTGCAAGAATCGATGTGATACCTGCAAAAAACGAAGAAACGATTGCGTAGATGATCCACATAACATCACTCCTCCATTCTATGACAAAAAATCGATCAGCCGCCTCAAGCATTCCTCAAAGCGCTGATCATCCTTAGCCGTTCTTTTCGCCGGGCCTTTCAGATGATGTTTCCTCTTTGCGTTCCTGCTTGTTCTGTTCCTGCTGTAATTTCAACGCCTGTTGCGATTTTGTACCAATGCCTATTTCCAGCATCTGCTTCTTTGCTCTCCGCTGCATCCGTCTCGGATTTCTTTTGATATCCATTTCTTTTGATATCCTTTACAACAGTTTCAACAACCGGACTGAATTTCAAACT
>JABLTO010047353.1_pt1 | contig 39299 bp, 34 predicted proteins | sample 7160091 | NCBI WGS metagenome assembly JABLTO01 (sample SAMN14651225, study PRJNA627086) | human gut metagenome | isolation source: feces | host: Homo sapiens
AAGGTTCAGCTGAAAGATGGTTATCTGCCACTGTCAGCAGCCAAAGGTCTTGATAAAGATGAACAGGATAAGAAGGGCAACTACATCAGACGTGAAAGTTATGCCGGTACCTTAAGCAGAAGCTTCTATGTTGGTGATGCAGTCAGTGAAGAAGATATCCATGCAAAATATGAAGACGGTATTCTGAAACTTTCCGTTCCGAAGAAAGCACCGAAAGCCGTTGAAGAAAAAGATGGTTACATCGCAATCGAAGGTTAACTTCCATTGCTTATTCTCCCCCATATATATGGCCGGGATCCGAAAGGGTTCCGGCCTTTTTGTATGGAGAAGAGAAATTCTATGTGATGTAAAAAATGTGATAGTAAAATATTGGATTGTAAATAGAAATAAAATACTTTATAATAATGTTACATATTGTAACATTAAAAAGAAGGTGGTATCTTGAAAATAAAATTTGCATCAACGATCCGCAATTATAGCTGGAAGAATTTTCCGAAAGATCTTATAGCAGGTATAATAACCGCTGCAGTATCTATTCCTATCTCGATGGGATATGCACAAATTGCTGGTCTGCCGGCAGTATATGGTTCAGTATTTCCGATTTTGATGTTTGCATTGTTTTCCACTTCGCCGCAGTTTATTTTTGGAGTAGATGCAGCTCCGGCGGCGCTTGTCGGTTCAGCACTTCTGACAATGGAAATAGAGTCGGGATCTGCAGCTGCCGAAGCTGATGGGAGGCACACCTGGAACGGGAGAACTGCCGGAATTACTGGAACAGATATTTGTCACGGCAAAATCAGTTCATATCCCTTCTTTGCTTCTGGGAATTGCAGCCCTTGCAATTCTGATTACAGGCAAGAAGCTGGCACCCAAATTCCCGATGGCAGTGGTACTTATGGCGGCAGGTGCACTCCTGACACGTTTCTGTCCTTCTCTCATGAAGAATATTCAGACACTGAACAATGTTGATCCGGGACTTCCTGTATGGAGTATTCCTCAGATATTGTCAGTACCACTGGCAGAAGTGGTTACTATCAGTCTTTCCATTGCAGTGGTTATAATGGCAGAAACACTTCTTGCAGAGAACAACTTTGCAATGAAAAATGGTTATCGTGTAGATAATAATCAGGAACTTCTGGCATTTTCTATCGGTAATTTTTCAGCAGCATTTACCGGATGCTGTCCAATTAATGGTTCAGTTTCCAGAACTGCTATGAGTGAACAGTATCAGGGAAAAACACAGGTGACAGGTATAATTGCCGGTCTGTCCATAATTCTGCTTCTGGTGTCAGGAACCGGGTTTATCGGCTATCTTCCGGTACCAGTACTTACTGCAATCGTTATTTCTGCGTTGATGGGAGCCACAGAGTTTGAAATGGTGAAACGTCTCTGGAAAATTAACAGACAGGAATGCATGATCTTTTTTGGTGCATTTTTCGGGGTGCTGATGCTGGGAACAATTAATGGTGTTCTGATTGGAATTATTCTTTCTTTTGCAGAGGTGATTATTCGCTCCGCAAAACCTGTCAGATCTTTTCTTGGAATTCAGCCAGGGCATAAACACTTCAGGGATCTGAATGAGAACAGTCAGATCCTTCCTTTGGAGGGCGTTGTGATCTATCGCTTCAGCAGCAGCCTTTTTTTTGCTAATGTAGATATTTTCCAGAAAGATATCGAAGACAGTATTATGGATGATACAAAGGCTGTTATTGTGGATGCAAGTGCAATCGGCAGCATTGATATTACGGCAGCAGATCGACTGGCCGTTATCTATAAAAATCTGAAAGAAAAAGGAATCCATTTTTATCTGACCGAGCATATTGCGGAACTCAATGACCAGCTTCGGGAATTGGGGCTTACATATATGATCGAGGAAGGTGCTGTACGACGTACGACCCATATCGCACTGAAGAATATGGGGATTACACGTCCATATCCACTGGAAGGAAAAGTTGAGAATACAGAGCGGAGTGCGTTCCGCAAGCGATTTGATAACAGAATACAGGAATTTACCTGGGCATTTGGAAAAGAAGCAGAAACAGTCATTGAGAATCAGATTCGGCTTCAGGTAGAAAAATTAAAAGAATCGCAGGATATAGAAGCACTTCTTCATGGAAACTGGGGGTATAAAGAAGCCATGGATGAAAAGGAATGGATGGATCATCTTAAAGACCATCTGGAAGAAATTGTTCAGGCAACAGGTATGGATGAACAGGAACTGCTTAAGAAACTGGAGAAAAACAAAGAAGAAGTCCAGCAGAGGATTCTGGAGGAACGTCCGGATCTGGAAGAAGAACTATTACAGCAGAAAGGAATGCTGGATGAAGAACTGAAGAAAAAATATCCAGAAGTGTGCAAAAAGATTCAAAGTATCAGAAAGGCAAAATAAAATGAGAGAAAAAACAGCTAAAATAATTCGAATTATAACCATTCCGCCGATAGAAGTATTTGTTATGCTTTTGATATTATACGGATCAAGGCGTGAAGAATTTGGAACTTCAGGCAATCTGATGATGGCAATATTATTTCTGAGCGTCATACCAATTTGCTCCTATCTGATAGCTGCCAGGAAGAAAAATCAGGAAGAAAATCGTAATAATCAAAGAAAAATGGCATTTGTTTTTAATTTTCTGTCATATATGGCAGCGATGTTGATTGGTTATTATTCAGGTTGTAATAAAATGCTGCAATGTATTTTCAACAGTTATTTTCTGGCAGTTATGATACTTACGATCATAAATAAAGTATTTAAAATACGGGCGAGTGGACATGCATGCAGCTGTACATTGCCTTATCTTATTCTGAGTTATTATTTGGGATGGATTGCAGCAGCAATATGTCTGATTTTTGCATTGCTTTTTCTATTCTGAAAAAAGACCGGGATCCGAAAGAATCCCGGCCTTTTTGTATGAAGGTATTCTTGAATTAAGACTGAGCCAGCTCTCTGTCTTTACCAATAAAGAAAAGTGCGATTGTGTCAGGCCCGACGTGACTTCCGGTGCAGAAGTCATAAGACGTGTTGATAAAATCACGTACTTTGATTTTTTCTCTTATTTTTTCCATGATATAAAGAGAATCCTCATAGGCATCGGCATGTGCAATACCGATGATCTGTTCCTCCGGCTTTACGATATTATCGCAAACCAGATTGATCAGAGTATTCAGTGCAGATTTACGTCCACGAACATTTTTGTAAGTAACAATATATCCGTCTTTGTTTCCTCTTAGAATAGGTTTGATCTTGAGAACGTTTCCGATAGTGGCTACACTTCCCTTGATACGTCCGGTGTGGGAAAGGTATTTAAGATCTCCGACTGTAAAGACACCATTCATTTTGCCGACAAGAGATTCCAGAAAATCAGCCACTTCATCTACAGACATTCCTTTATCACGCATAAGGCTGGCATAGATAGCCAGGATTCCCTGGGCGAGAGATGCATTGAGAGAATCTATCAGTCTTATTTTGCGACCGGTTGTGTTCTGGTTTAATAATTCTTCAGCCGCTAATCTTGCAGAATTGAAATTTCCACTGATATTTTTACTTAAAGAAAAATACAGAACATCCTGATCTGCATCCAACGCTTCCTGGAATTTTTCTTCAAAGGTTGCTGTGCTTATCAGACCGGTTTTGATCTCGCAACCTTTACGCATGGCATCATAGTATTCTTTGCCTTTTTCTCTTTCTTCTTCGGGTGTAAGATCTGGATTATAGCAGGTGACTTCCTTACCGGAAATTAGATTAACAAAAGAAATTACATTAATATTATATTTTTTAGCAATCACAGCCGGAAGATTGGCTGCTGAGTCTACAAAAATCTGAAACATAGTATATTTGATCCTTTCTGCGATATTTTATCTGAAACTGATACCAATGCCCACAGCACCTGGACCAGTATGAACGCTGACACTGGCAGAAAGCGGACTGTAAAAAATGTCAGCAGCAGGGAATTTACTGCGCAACAGATTTACCCATTCATTCTGCTGCTCTACTGTAAGTCCGGCACCGGCAGCTCCGATATGCAATTTTGTCTGGTCCAGGCTGGCAAATCTTTTCTCAATATCTGACTGAATTGCTGAAAGCATTTTTTCTTCGGCTTTTTTCATAGAGCCGCGTGTTTTAGCATAGGAGTCTAATTTTTCTCCCTGTATAGTTAGAATTGGTTTAATGGAAAGCACAGATCCGATGAGGGCAGCAGCAGGAGTAATTCGTCCGCCTTTTTTCAGATATTCCAGTGTGTTTACAGCAAGATAAATGCTGGAATTATAGGCATCATCTTCCAGAACTGTTTTTATTTCTTTTGCAGAAGCACCCTGCAGAGCCATGTCTCTTGCATGAAGCACAGACTGATACATGGTAACGGAAATGCGGTGATTATCAATGACCTCGACTTTTCCGTCATATTCCTGGGAGTATCCCAGAGCAGCAGCGCATGAATTGGACAGACCACTGGACATTGGAATATAAACGAGTTCATCGTATCCTTCGCCTAATATCTGGTCCCACAAATCCATCACATCACCAGGAGATGGCTGTGAAGTGGTTATATGTCTGTCGCTTGAAAGCGCACAGAAAAATTCATCTTCTGTGATAGTATCGTTTTCATAATAAGTTTCTTCATCAATAATGACGGGCATAGGTATTACATATATCCCAAGTTCTTTTGCGATATCTTTGGTAATGCCGCTGTTGGTGTCAGTCATGATAGCGGTTTTCATAATGATAATCTCCCATATTAATTATTAATCGTGAAATGAATGATTGTAAAACAGTGAAAAATACTTTATAATAATGTGACAAATTGTAACATCAATCGAGAAAAATTTCAACATCTTCAGATAAAATTATTTTCAGAATTGGAGCTATGACAATGAAAAAGAGAATTAGCCACACAAATATTCAGGTGAAAAAAGAAATGTACAAGGCACTGTTATATTTGATGAAAGATAAAGCTTTTTCATCCATTTCTGTTTCGGATATTACGTCAGAAGCGGGTGTTTCAAGAATGGCATTTTACAGGAATTACAGCAAGATAGAGGATATCCTGACAGAATATCTGGATCAGATTGTAGAAAAATATAAGGAAAAAGTTGTGGGAGAGGATAAAGCAGAACGAGAGAAAGTTTTTTATGAGAAAAAATATATGCTCAACTGTTTCAGCTTTTTTTACACACATCATGAGTTTATAGATGCTTTGATCTCAGCAGGGCTGGGGGATCTGTTTCTGGCAAAGATCACAGAATATCTGATCCTGAAATGGATCGAGCCTGGAAAGGAGACAAGAGAAGCAATTCTGCGGATCAGTGCATATGCAGGTTCTATCTATAATATGTACAGAGAATGGAGCAGGGAAGGATTCCAGGAAGATCCGGAAGAAGTGGCAGAAATCCTGTATAACTTCAGAAAATAAAAAGAGTTGACTTAACAGGGGAGGGAGATGAATATGGTCAGAACAAAAAAGATAATAAAGGATGTATTCTGGGAACTGTTGGAAGAAAAACCATATAATAAAATTACTGTACGGGATATCGTAAATCGCTGCTGCGTGAATCGTAACACATTTTATTATTATTTTCAGGATATTCCAACATTGATGATCGATTCTATTGAAGAATGGATAAATGAAGTGATCCAAAAATATGGAACGATTACATCTCCTGAGAATTGTCTTAAATATATGGCAGAAGAGTGTATGAAAAGAAAAAAGGCATTTTTGAATCTGTTTCATTCCGCTCAGAAGGACGTATTTTTATATGCTCTGAATAAAATGGGATATGATATTATTAACACTTATGTGGACAAGATTGGAGAAGACAGGAAAATTCTAAAAGAGGAAAAAAAGAGTTTTATCAGATGCTATAAATGTGTATTTGTTGGAAGTCTGCTGGGATGGCTGGAAGAAGATGGCTCGTATGATCTGGCAGCATTTTACGAAGAGTTATGTAAAATCTTTTCCGGTTCTGGTCTGTATGAACCTTCGGAGAAGCAGAATGAACAAAGTGGACAAGTCCGCTTCAAACTCCGTAAATCCCTCAATCTTTGAGGGACTTGCGAAGAACCTGCGATCAGCAGATCCTCCGCATGAAAATTATTTTTTACAATGTGTTTCGTTATATTTTCTACGATTTTCTTCCCAGAGTTTATCAGCTGTTGCTTTCCAGTTTTCTGCATATTTATCACACTTGGAACAGAGATGTTCGGCACTTTCCGGGGACTGCAGGTCCGTGGAATGTGCTCCGGCAGAGGCAACCATCATACGGAGCTTCTGAGGATTTTCCAGCATTGGACATGGACGGAGCATATTTTCATTGAATGGCTGATTTCTGTGATAAGCCATCATCATTGGTGAGCGAAGAGCCTCCAACAGCGTTTTGTTACGAATATTTGAATCTGAATAGTGGATAAATACACAGGGATCAATATCACCATTGGCGTTGATATGTAAATAGCGGTATCCACCGGCAATACATCCTCCCACATATTCCGCATCATTCTGGAAGTCCATTGCAAACAACGGTTTTGTGGCACGGTAGTGACGAATCTTTTCATAAACACCGGTTCGCTGCTCTGGAGAGGGGAGAAGCTCCGGTGCAGCGTCATTTCCTACCGGCATGTAATGGAAATACCATACAAAATATGCGCCAAGATCAATCATAGAATCATAGAATTCTTCTGAGGTAATGGATTCATAATTTGCACTGGTATAACAACAGGAAATGCCATAAATTAATTTCTTTTCCCTGAGAAGAGCCATTGCTTTTGTTACTTTCTGATAAACACCGTTTCCGCGACGTCCGTCAGTGGCTTCTTCAAAACCTTCCAGGGAAATAGCTGGAACAAAATTTCCAACCCGAAGCATTTCATCGGCAAATTCTTCATCAATCAGAGTTGCATTTGTGAAACATAAGAATACACAGTCAGAATGCTTCTCACAGAGGCGGATCAGGTCTTTTTTGCGGACAAGTGGTTCACCGCCAGTGTAAATGTACATATATACGCCAAGCTCTTTGCCCTGAGTGATGATATCATCAATTTCATCATAGGTCAGGTTGAGCTTATGACCATATTCTGCAGCCCAGCAGCCAGTACAGTGCAGATTGCAGGCGGAAGTAGGATCAAGAAGAATTGCCCATGGAATATTACAGTCATATTTTTTACGAAGCTCTTCTTCTTTTGGCCAGCCGATCAGCGCTGCATTGATAAAAAGGTTAACAGCGAGTGTTTTGGCAACATTAGGATCTACTTCTTTAAATATCTTTCTAATATATGAATAATATGGATGTTCCGGATTTTCAATTGCTTCACGAATTGCTTTTCGCTGTGGAACAAATTCGCCTTTTGCAAACTTATCTGCCCAGTCCATTAATTTCTTCATATTCTTGTCAGGGTCTTTATAAACGTAATTAAAAGTTTGTTCAATCCCCAGTTTTTTCAGTGTGTTTGATGCATTCATATTACATTCTCCTTCTCATTCTCATTTCTTATAAGATAATCAGTTGGTTTCTTCCTTCTCATTTTTTTTCTCTTCGCTATCATCAAGATAGTGATAATCAGGGATTTGTGCTGTGGTCAGTACAATGTAATGTCTCATACCGCCTTCTGCCAGGAGGACACAGCCAGCGAGTGTGATCGTACTCCTTAAAATAACGATCACTGCAAGAGTACTGGCTATCATAGAAAGTATCAGAATATACTTCCATGAGGACAAACCGAATCTTTTTGAATCAAGTGCTGTCTGAATGCATAAAAGACTGTCAATCAGGACTAATACACCCAATGCATTTAAAAGTGAGGTCCCCTCAAATCTGGAACCAATACATAAAGTGATAATTCCCAGCACGATCAGTAAGATTCCAGAGGCAAAATCAAATTGAAATGCCAGACAGTACAGATCTTTTGAAAAATATCCTGTGATCTTGATAATTCCATATGCAATTAAAATGATTCCGGCTAAAATTCTGCAGTATGATTGTATGACCTCAGGGCTCAGGATACATAAAAATCCTGTTACATAGAATACAATGGAAATCAGAATATAGCCGATACAAGCAATCTTTATCTGTTTCAGATATACCACCTCGGTTTGTTTCTGTATGCTGATAATTTATGTCAGAATAACAATTTCAACAATGGACAATAAAGAAGGAAATGTCTGAAAATCAGACAAATCGATACAAATTGCCTGATTTTCTGATGCATCAAATTTGTTATACTGGGCTTAGTACAAGAAAGAGAGAATGATCTGTAATGCAGAAATTGTTAAAGAAACAGCCAGGGGATATTACGGTCGGCCTTCCCAGAGGATTTTTATATTATCGCTATGATATCCTGTGGAAGTCTTTTTTTAAAGAACTGGGAATTAAAACCATCAGCAGTCCGCCCACTAACCGGAAAATACTGGAAAACGGTTCAGCACTGGCAGTGGATGAAAGCTGTCTGTCAGCAAAGCTTTATTTCGGACATGTAAATGCACTGATTGATAAATGTGATTATATTCTGATCCCCAGAGTGGTTGGCTTTGGTGTGAATCGTGCAATGTGTACCTGTTTTCAGTCTCTGTACGATCTGATAGTCAATATATTCCCTCAGTATAAGAATAAATTTCTGGTCTGGAATGTGGATCCGCAGCATGGAAATGATGAGCTTCATGCTTTTGAAGAACTTGGGGCAGAACTGGATATCAGCAGAAAATCAAGTAAGAAGGCCTATCAGAAAGCCAGGAAGACGGCAGATGAATTCTGGAAGGAAAAGGTCAAAAAGCAGTATGCTGAAGCAAAACAGAAAGGGCGGAAAGTGCTGGTTGTCGGTCACAGTTATGTGCTCGAAGATGCCTATGTGGGCAGGCATATCTTTGATTATCTGAAAAAACAGGGGATTGAAGTGCTGCGGGCAGATATCGTAAATCGAGATGAAGCACTGAAAAAAAGTCAGAGCGTTTCGCCGACATTAAAGTGGGAAATCAGTCGGGAACTGGTGGGTGGTATTGAAAAATATAGGAATCAGGTAGATGGGATTCTGCTGATATCTGTATATCCCTGTGGTCCGGATGCACTGGTCAATGAACTGATCGTTCAGAAGTATTCCGATTTGCCAATCCTGCAGCTGGTATTGGATGAACAGGACGGAACAGCGGGTGTTGAGACACGTATGGAGAGTTTTCTGGACATCATAGATTTTAAGAAGAAGGTATCTAATGGATAAGAAGAAAATAGCATTTCCCAGGTTCAGTCATTACAACCTGGTAATTAAATATTTTATTGAGCATGGTCTGGAACAGACATACATCATGCAGCCAGATATGACCAGACGGACAATGGAACTTGGAAGTAAATACAGTCCGGATACGGTTTGTACGCCATTCAAAAGCACTCTTGGAAGTATGATCGAGGCGCTTGATGCAGGTGCTGATACGATTATAATGACCTATGGTTACTGCAGATTGGGATATTACGGTGAAATTCAGAAGAACATTCTGAAAAATCTGGGATATGAATGTGACTTTATTGACCTGGCAGAATATACCACTGGAAAAAAGAAGGATTACCTGAAAGCGTTAAAGCGAATTGCACCACATTATAAGCCTGTCAGGCTGGCTGCTGTTGCAGCAGAATCACTGAAAATGGCAGAATATCTGGATGAATTTGAAGAGGATTACTATAAGGTATGCGGTTTTGAGGAAAAAAAGGAAAGCAGCAGATATATCAGAGAGAAATTTTACAGAGAACTGATGACAGCAGATGGACGAAAGGATATTGATGCGGCATACCATAAAGCTAGGGATGCTCTGCGTCAGGTACCACTTATGAAGACAGAGTGTCCGCTGAGGGTAGGCATTATCGGTGAATATTTTACGGTACAGGATGCTTTTTCCAACTCTGGTCTTGAACAGAAACTGGCAGATCTGCATGTGGAAGTGCACCGCTGGATGAACCTGACTCACAGAAACCTGCACTATGGCGGGGAAAAAAACCTGAATGTAAGTATGAAAGAATACTGTACATACGAGATGGGTCCGACTTCAACGGCAAATATCTGGTGTGCAAAAAAATATGCGGAGGAAGGATTTGATGGAATCATCCATGTCAAGTCAGCAGGCTGCACACCAGAAATTGACATCATGCCGGTTTTACAGAATATCGGGAATGATTATAAAATACCGATCCTTTATCTGACCTATGATTCTCAGACCAGTGATACCGGCCTGATGACAAGAATTGAGGCATTTTATGACATGATCGCTATGCGAAGAAAGGTGATATAGATTTATGGAAGAAGCATATCTTGGAATTGATATTGGTTCCATTTCAACAAAAGGAGTCATTATAAATAAAGATAAAGAGATTCTGTCATCCGCTTATATCTGGACAGAAGGAGATCCGGTAGGAGCCGCTAAAAGGCTGCTGAAACTTCTGGAAGAACAGTTTCAGGCTGATGAGTATCATATTGTAGCTACCGGAACAACCGGAAGCGCCAGAAAACTCGTTGGAAGTGTGGTTGGAGCAACAATCGTAAAGAATGAGATCACAGCGCATGCAGTAGGTACAACGACTTTCCATCCGGAAGTACGGACAATCCTGGAAATCGGTGGTCAGGATTCAAAGATTATTCTGGTTGAAAACGGAGTGGCAGTAGACTATGCCATGAACACTCTCTGTGCGGCAGGAACCGGGGCATTTCTTTCGAGCCAGGCAAAGCGACTTGGTATAGAAGTAGAAAAATTGGGAGATATTGCAGCAAAATCCTCTCATCCGACTAAGATTGCTGCCCGCTGTACTGTATTTGCAGAGTCTGATCTTGTTCATAAGATCCAGATGGGGCATACGAAAGAGGATATCATAGCAGGACTTTGTAAGGCAGTCGTCTCCAATTATCTGAATAACGTAGGCAAGGGCAAAAAGATTCAGACCCCTGTGGTATTCCAGGGAGGCGTCAGCAAAAACAGTGGTGTTGTCAGGGCCTTTGAACAGGAACTTAACTGTCCGGTAATTGTGGATGAGAACGGACATCTGATGGGTGCTATCGGTGCAGCAATTCTTGCCATGAATTCCCCGGCAAGGGCTGAGTTCGACTTCAGTGTGGAGAATACCAATTTTACTACAAGAGAAATCACCTGCGGTAAATGTCCAAATAACTGTGAGATTGTCTGTGTATATAAGGAAAACGAAATGATCGATGCCTGGGGAAACAGATGCGAGCGAGGCCAGCTGATTTGATATGGAGGACGATTCAGGAACTATGGTAGGCAGATTTGAGATTTGCACCCGACACCATATATTCCATAAACTAAAACACCAGCCACAGTTCTGGAATGATATGTACTCAGAATTGGCAGGTGTTTTTGTCTGCTTCAGTTCAGATAATCATAAACAATACCGGAAATTTTCTGTACGATATCCACGGCTGAACCGTCTGTGGGGATATCTGAGGACATGACGCAGAGAATATAATCTGTTTCCGGGCCATAGACAATGGCTGCATCATGTTCATTTTCATCAGTCTCGCCGGTTTTGTTGGCAACTTCCGTACCCTCCGGAAGTGCTGCCGGAATCTTGGTATCAGTTTCCTGATTAAGAAGAAAATCCAGCATTTTTTTTGAGGCAGTTTCCGAAACACAGGTACCTCTGTAAATCTTTTCAAGAAGTTCACCGCAGTCACTGACAGATGTATGATTTCGCTCCTCACTGGTTGCCGTGTACTCTGTTGTTGCAGGAACGAGACTGTGATAAATTCCCGTATCGTAATATCCATAATCCCAGATATCACTGTTGATCTGAAGACAGCCGTCAACAAAGGTATCTGCGTCCGTTCGAAGTTTCACGAGATTGTAATAGGCATCATTATCAGATACTTCAATCATATCTGCCATCATTCCCATAATATAATCATATCCCAGAGCATCGGATCCGCCATCGGATGACGCATTGTCGATCATTGTATTCAGATGAGCAAAACAATCTTCCATAACAAATAATTTAATAAGACTGGCTGCATACATACTCTGGTTATTAATGGAAAAAGATTCATCTGTGCTGAGATTTTTTACATAAATACTCCATGTTCCAGGTGTATCTTCAAGAAAATCCATGAGGCGGTCTTTCAGTGCATTTTCAGTCGGAGTGATTTCTATATCCGGATGAAGATAGCTGTCTGCTGCGGCCAGTTCTGAGGAAATTTCAGAAGAAGAGTCTGTACTGTCTGCAAAAACAGTAACTTCAGATACAGAAGAAAATCCGGCAAAAAGGGTCATAAATGACACAGCAGCACAGATACATATCTTTGAAAAACATTTCATAGCATTACTCCATAATCAAAATTATTACTTTTTATTTCGTTCACAGTAACTAAATAAAAAGAATAACGGATGTAGTTTAAATAAACTTAAAAATATACTGTATCCTGATTTTTTTCAGTGTTATGATAATAACAGAATATATCAGCAGTTGTCCAGAGCGTTTTTACTTGCTGATAATGCCTATTGATTTCGGCTGAAAGAGCAGATATAATAATCTGAGAAATAGGAACGGTGATGTAGAAATACAAACGAATTCAGCTTGTTAGGAGGTAAATTGTTATTATGAAAATCACAGACGATATTTTATATGTAGGTGTCAATGATCATAAAGTTGATCTTTTTGAGGGACAGTATATTGTTCCTAATGGAATGGCTTACAATTCTTATGTGATCAGAGATGAAAAGATTGCAGTCATGGATACTGTAGATATTAATTTTACAGAAGAGTGGCTTGGAAATGTTGCAAAAGCTCTTGACGGAGCAAAACCGGATTATCTTGTAGTTCAGCATATGGAGCCGGATCACGCTGCAAATATCGAGAACTTCATGAAAGCATACCCGGAGACAACAGTTGTTGCCAATGCGAAGACATTTACAATGATGGGAAATTTCTTCAGAGGAATGAATCTGGCAGAAGAAAAGAAACTGGTAGTTGCAAACGGTGATACCCTGACACTTGGTAAACATGTCCTTACATTTGTGTTTGCACCAATGGTACACTGGCCTGAAGTTATGGTTACATATGACAGCACAGACAAGGTCCTTTTCTCAGCAGACGGATTTGGTAAGTTCGGTGCCCTTGACGTTGAGGAAGACTGGGACTGCGAAGCACGCCGTTATTATATCGGAATCGTTGGAAAATACGGTCCGCAGGTTCAGAAACTCCTGAAAGCAGCTGCAACACTGGATATCCAGATCATCTGCCCGCTTCACGGACCAGTACTTACAGAAAATCTTGGACATTATCTGGAAAAATATGACATCTGGTCTTCTTACAGAGTAGAGAGCGAAGGAGTTATGATCGCTTATACATCTGTTTACGGAAACACAAAGAAAGCAGCTGAACTTCTGGCACAGAAACTGGAAGAAAAAGGCTGCCCGAAAGTTGTTGTATGTGATCTTGCAAGAGAAGATATGGCAGAAGCAGTGGAAGATGCTTTCCGTTATGGCAAACTGGTTCTTGCAACTGTTACTTATAATGCTGACATTTTCCCGTTCATGCGTACATTTATTGAACATCTGACAGAGCGTAATTACCAGAACCGTACAATTGGTCTTATCGAAAACGGTAGCTGGGCTCCTACAGCAGCCAAGGTTATGAAGGGAATGTTCGAAAAGAGCAAAAATATCACATGGCTTGAAAAAGAAGTTAAGATCATGTCATCTCTCAGCGAAGAAAATATTGCAGAGATTGATGCCATGGCAGAAGAACTCTGCAAATGATGTTGGGGACAAAAAGCCCCCAGCTATGATACCTGCGAATTTTTCGTGCAATGCACTCCCACAATTCTGCAAAAAATATCCCCATGAAGACTTCGATTGAAAAGTTTTCATGGGGATTTGTTTTATCCGGATTAATTTACCAAAAAATTTTTACAGTTCCAGGATCACTGCCTGATAATCATCGAGAATCACAGAACCATCAATAACTCTCAGCTCCGCGTAGTTATTAAGAAGGATTTTTTTATACGTTGCCGGAAGTTTAACAGTCTGAGTTTCTTTCTGGAAGTTACCCAGAACAAGAAGTGTTTTTTCACCTTTTCGATAATAAGCCATCAGATTATGTCGGTCTTCCAGATAAGGGATCAGTTCACCGTATACAATGGTTTCTTTGTATACAGGATCCTTACGCAATGCGATCAGCTTCTTATAATAAGAGAGAAGAGACTCCGGAACGTTTATTTGAGAGGCTACATTGATCTCTGTATAGTTTGGGTTTACCGGAAGCCATGGTGTGCCTTCTGAGAATCCGGCATTTACGGATGAATCCCACTGAACCGGGGTACGTGCATTGTCACGGCTGTATCTGGAAACGCAGGCAAGAGCTTCTTTTTCAGAAAAGCCGGCATCCAGAGCTACATGGTACTGGTCGATGGTGCTGACATCATCAATCTGGTCAATAGACTGGAAAGAAAGATTTTCCATGCCGATCTCCTGACCCTGATAGATAAATGGCAGACCTTTCAGCATGAAGTACACAGTCGCCAGCAGTTTCTTGCTGTGAAGGGAAAGATCTCCTTCCGGAATATAGCGGCAGACTCCACGTGGTTCATCATGATTCTCGATAATGTTGGAAAGAAAACCGACATTGCTGACACGTTTCTGAGAATTAAAACAACATTTCTTATAATCATCCGGAGTAATAGGTGCCTGGTCATACCATCCCTTATCACTTCCGCCGAAGACTTCTGTGGAAAAATCGAACATACTGGAAAAATATCCGTTATCTCCGATAAAATCCGGAAGTTCGTCATCTTTTTCATTAAAAACTTCACCTACTGAGAAAGCATTATGTGGAGCAAATGTCCTGTCACGCATTTCGCTGAGAAATTCACCTACGCCCTCTGCATCTTCCAGCATGTAGCGGATGCTGGAAAGTCCGTCAGATCTGTCAACAGGATAATCTTTAAAAGGAAGTTTCTTTTTGATGTTGATGATAGCGTCAATACGGAAACCGCTGACACCACGGTCCAGCCACCAGTTGATATTTTTATAGACTTCCTCGCGTACTTCAGGATTTTCCCAGTTCAGATCCGGCTGCTTTTTGTGGAAAACATGAAGATACTGTTTATCCGGATGTCCTGGGAGAGGTTCCCAGACAGAACCGCCGAAATAGCTTCTCCAGTTGCATGGAAGTTCGCCTTCTTTACGATCCTCTATATAAAAGAAATTGCCGTACTTTCCATCAGGGTCCTGGCAGGCTTTTTTGAACCATTCATGTTCGTCTGAACAGTGATTGACAACAAGATCCAGAATAATGTACATATTACGTTTTTTTGCTTCTGCGAGAAGACGATCCATGTCTTCCAGTGTGCCGAATACAGGGTGGATATTATAATAATCTGAAATATCATAACCCTGGTCTGCAAAAGGAGACGGATAGCACGGAGAGATCCACACGATGTCTACACCGAGATTTTTCAGGTAATCAAGTTTCTCTATAATTCCCGGGATATCACCGATACCGTCATTGTTTGAGTCATTAAAACTTTTGGGGTAAATCTGATAGGCAACTTTGTCCTGCCACCATTTACGGTTCATAATAAAACCTCCTGCTCGTATTTTCAGGAGTATTATAGTCTCCTTTCTGCCAAATGTCATCTAAAAAAATAACAATAAATATACTAAAAAACAAAGAAAATGTTCAAATACACAAATCAAACACAAAAAATGTTCAAATGAGCAGAAATAGAACTTGAAAAAGATCACTTAAATGATATAATTAAGACAGCATATATAAAGGAAGGTGCCAGTGTGAAAAAGAGCGAAAGATGTCTGGCAATCCTGGATATTCTTCAGAAACAGCATGAAGTTTTTGTCAGTGACCTTTCTGAACAGTTTGGCATTTCAGAAATGACAGTAAGAAGAGATCTGAATTCCCTGGCACAGGAGTATAATATTTCCAGAACCCACGGAGGTGCAACCCTTGGAAATCAGCCGGTTGTGCGAATGATCTCTTTTGATGAAGCCAGGATTGCACACAAAGACAGTAAAGAAAAAATAGCTGAGCTTGCAGCAAACATGATCCAGAATGGACAGCGTATTTTTATTGATGCCGGTTCTACAACGAGGATCATATTAAATTATCTGAAAGATGATGTCAGGGCAGTGGTAGTGACGCATCATCTGAAAGTGGCTGAACATGCCCTGCGGTTTGAGAATCTTTCTGTGATCATGCTTGGTGGTGATGTGATCCGTATCACCAACTGCTGTTCAGGTCCTGTTGCGGAAGAACAACTGAAGAAGTATCAGCTGGATATTGCATTTATTGGAGCTGCAGCCGTAGGATCTGATGGAAAGCTTTATGATGGCTATTCTCCGGAGGCCCGGCTGAAAAGTTCAATCTTTTCTGTTGCTAAGAAAGTCTACCTAATGGTCGATTCCTCCAAAATGAACACATATAATCTCAATGAATTTGGAAGTCTTTCGCAGGTTGATGGTCTTATTACGGATTCAGGACTGGATGAAGAGGCGGAACTTCTTTTAAAAAGACACAGAGTTAATGTGATCATTGCAGAATAACTGAATAATTACCCTGAAAAGACTGAAAACAAGTTTTTTTGTTTTCAGTCTTTTTTATACCTGTTAAAACGAACATTTTTAAACGAAAAAACGAACAACTATTTGACAACCTGAATAAGCAAAAAATCAAGGAAAAACGTTAAAATCGTGAAAAAATAAAGGTAAAAACAAACAAAAATGGCGTAGAAAACGAACATGCAAAAGAGAAAATGCACAAACAAAGAATGAAAATATTGGTTATTAATCATATTGCATTGAAAAATGGATTGTGCTAGTATGTTCATACAAACAAAAAACGAACACACGATTCGTAAAACGAACAAAAAGGGAGGTTTTTCTTATGAAGAAAAAATTTATCGCAGCTTTATTAACAGGTGCTATGGCATTATCAATGGTAGCTGGTGCAGCTACAGTAATGGCTGATGATGCAAAAGAAGATTCCGGAGAAAAATATACAATTGGTTTCTCTCCATATACTCTGACAAATGAGTACTTCACAGCTGTTCTTGATGGTGTACAGAAAGCATGTGATGAAACAGGAAGCGAACTGATCTACTTTGATCCACAGAACGACCCGACACAGCAGGCTTCTCAGATCGATGATATGATCGCAAGCGGAATCGATGCTCTGGTTTATATCCCATACGATTCAGCAGGAGCTAAAACAGTTCTTGAAAACTGCAAGAAAGCAGACGTTAAAGTTATCAACGTAGATAACGTAATCACAGAAGATGATTATGATCTGGTAGACGGAATCATCGCTTCTGATAATACACAGCTCGGATACCTTTCCGGACAGTGGGTTGCTGAAAACCATCCGGACGGAGCAAATATCCTGATCGTTCACCTTCAGACAGCTGAATCCTGCATCATCAACGTAGACGGCTTCTGGCAGGGAATCAAAGACAACACAGATAACCCGGACGCTTTCGTAGAAGCACAGGTTGTTGAGGGCGAAGGCTCTACAGAAACATCTTTCAACGTAGTATCTGATGCACTTCAGGCTAACGATGACATCGATGTAATCTACTGCATCAACGATACATCTGCACTTGGTGCTGTACAGGCTGTTGAAGATGCTGGAAAGACCGGCAAGATCGATATCCTTGGTAAAGACGGTGCTCCGATCGGTAAACATGCGATCAAAGACGGCACAATGGTTCAGTCTTCCGCACAGAGACCTACATACATGGGTTACATGGGCGTAAAAGAAGCTATCGACGTTCTTGAAGGAAAAGAAATCGAATTCAATACAGCAATCGAATCTTACAGCATCACAAAAGACAACATCGACGATTATGATCTCGACGCTTGGGATACACTTGATGAAGAAGATGCTGATGCAGCAGACGATGCAGACGCAACAGAAACAACAGATGATGCAGAAGCAGATGCTGAACCAACAGAAGAAGCAGCTGAATAATCTGCAAATAATAAGGACAGAGCAAATCGAAGTCCTGACATGGTAAGTTAAACAGGGCGTTGCTGACTGGCAACGCCCACTTTTAAGAAAAAATGAGAGGTAGCATAATATGAGCGAAACAAAGCTATTAGAGATGACAAATATAACGAAAGCATTTGCCTCCAATGTTGTGCTGAATGGTGTAAACCTTTCTGTAGATGAAGGAGAAGTTGTTGCTATCCTCGGCGAAAACGGAGCCGGAAAGTCAACCCTGATTAAAATCCTTGGCGGCATTTATAAGGCAGATTCCGGAGAGATCCGTATCGATGGAAATGTTAAAAACATTTCTTCTGCTGCTGTAGCAGGAGAGAATGGTATTCGTATTATTCATCAGGAAATTGTGCTGGTACCGGATAGAACAATTGCAGCAAATGTATTTCTCGGACGTGAGCCTAAGAACAAATTAGGTCTTGTAGATGTACCGGCAATGGAAAGAGAGACTCAGAAGCTGATCGATGATCTGCATCTGAATTTAAAAGCAAATCAGCTTGTAAGAAGTCTGACAATGGGAATGCAGCAGCTGGTTGAAATTATCAAAGCAATATCAGCTGAAGCAAGAATCGTAGTAATGGATGAGCCGACATCATCTCTTTCACAGGGTGAAGTTGAGATCCTGTTTGGAATTATCCGCCTTCTTCAGAAAAAAAATATTGGAATTATCTATATTTCACATAGATTGGAAGAACTTTTTGCTATTACAGATCGTATCGTAGTTCTTCGAGATGGAAAAATGGTTGGGGATCTTGTAACTGCAACAGCAGAAAAAGATGAACTTATCAGTCTGATGGTTGGTCGTGAACTGGACAGCTTCTATACAAAGAATGTACATAAAATAGGAGATGTTGCCCTGGAAACACGCAATCTGTCTCATCCGAAGCTCTTCAGAAATGCCAGTTTCAAAGCGCATTATGGAGAAATCGTAGGATTTGCAGGTCTGGTTGGTGCCGGCCGTACAGAACTTATGAAGACAATTTTTGGGGCATTTCAGAAGAGTGAAGGAGAAATCCTTCTTGATGGAAAACCGGTAAATATCAAATCACCCAGTGATGCGATCAAAAACGGTATTGCCTATGTATCAGAAGACAGACGTGGTGAGGGTCTGATTCTGAAAAATGATGTAAGATTTAATATGGGACTTGTCTGTCTGGCAGATTTTGTAAACGGAATTCACGTAAAAGACAAGGACTGGAATACTATGGTAGAAGATTACCGTAAGAAATTTTCCATAAAGATTACTTCTCCGAAACAGCTCTGTGGAAACTTAAGTGGTGGTAACCAGCAGAAAGTTGTTCTCAGCAAATGGCTGGCTAACAAACCGAAAGTTATTATCCTGGATGAGCCGACGAGAGGTATCGATGTTGCGGCCAAGGCAGAGATTTATGCGATTATTGATGAACTGGCAGCAAACGGAGTATGTATCATTATGGTTTCTTCTGAACTTCCGGAAATCATTAACATGTGTAACAGATGTTATGTAATGTGCGAGGGAAGAATCACAGGAGAGTTAAACGAAACAGAATTCTCACAGGAAATTATGATGAAACTGGCAACACAGCGTGAAGCATAAAGGTAGCAGCAACATTTGTCAATAAAAAAGTTAGGAGGTCTGGTCATGAATACAAAAAGTGAAAATAAAATCCCAGGCGTAAGTTTTGTTAAAAGAAACATTGGTACAATTATAGGTCTGATTCTCTTGGTAATCATCGTTTCCGTTTCAACGCCAAGATTTCTTACCTCATCAAACATTCTGAACCTTTTAAAATCCAACTCAGTTAATGCCATCATCAGCTGCGGTATGTTACTTGCAATTCTGATGGGTGAGATCGATATTTCCGTTGGTTCAACGGTTGGTCTCTCTGGTATTCTTGGTGCTTACATGATCACCAATGTTGGTCTTTCGGTAGTTCCTACTGTAATCATCTGTCTTGCAGTTGGTGCTCTGGTTGGTATCGTAAATGGTGTAGCTATTTCTTATTTAAAGGTTCCGGCATTCGTAGCAACTCTTGCAACACAGAGTATCGGCCGTGGTCTTACAGAGATTATTTCCGGTGGTGTTACTATCCGAGTTCGTAATGATGCATATACAGCTATCGGAAACAGCGATGTAGCTGGAATTTCTGTAATCATTATTTACGCAGCTGTAGTTCTTATCTTCACATGGTTCTTATTAAACCGTACACGTTTCGGATATTACATCTACGCACTGGGCGGAAATAAACTTGCAGCTCAGTACTCTGGTGTAAATGTAAAGAAATACAACATGCTTCCATATGTCCTGATCGGCCTTTTCTGCGGTCTCAGTGGTCTGATCTGGTCTGCAAGACTTGGATCCGCAGCAGCAACACTTGGCAGCGGATTTGAAATGGACGCGATCGCAGCAGTTGTTATCGGTGGAACAAGTATGTCAGGTGGTGTCGGAACTGTTGGTGGTACTTTCATTGGTATCCTGATCATCGGTGTTATCACAAATGGTCTGAACCTGATGGGTATCAACTCTTTCTGGCAGGAAGTATTCAAAGGAATCATTATCCTGGCAGCAGTTATCATCGACGTAGTCAGAAAATCAAAATCAAAAGACTGATAATTTACAGTAGTCTGAATGGAGAGCTTTATGACAGAAAGAATGTTGTTTGCAGGAATGGACGTAGGAACCAGCGGCTGCAAAATGCTGGTATATGATCTGGATGGCAGTGTGGTGTACCAGTCCAGCAGAAGATATCAGGAAGAAGGCACCGGAGGATACAGGGAGTTAAATCCTGATATCGTCATCAGAAATGTAAAAGAAGTTCTTAAAGATGTTGGTAGAAACTGTCCGGAGGGAATTACCGCAATGGCAGTTACCAGTCTGGGAGAATCAGTAGTGTGCCTGGATGCAGATGGAAAAGTTCTTATTAATTCCATGCTTACAGGAGACTGCAGAGGCATTCCGGAAACAGAAGAAATTATAAACACACTTGGGGCTGACAGAATCTTCGAGACAACAGGGCTTCCCCCGAATGAATTATATGGACTTCCGAAATACATGTGGCTCAACAGAAATACAGATGTAATAAAGAAATCCGCAGCAATTTTATATTATGAGGATTTTGTAGGATATGTACTTACCGGAGAACGCAAAGTCAGCTATTCTTCAGCTGCGCGCAGCATGGCATTTGACATAACTAAATTTCAGTGGTCTGAAGAATTCCTGAAACTTGCCGGTATCCGTGCAGAGCAGATGTCAGAACCTGTTCCTCCATGTACTGTTGTGGGGACAATCCTTCCGGAAATGGCAGAGGAACTGGGACTGAATAAAGATCTTAAGATCGTGGCAGGTGGACATGACCAGACCTGCGCAGCACTTGGCAGTGGATTGATGGGACCGAAAGACGGAGAATGTGGAATGGGAACATGTGAATTCATGTTCATGATGCTTCCGAAAGTCATGATGACACCATATATGATGAAAAATGACTTCACCTGCATCCCATATGTATTCCCTGATAAATACCTTTCAAGCCTTGAAGTCACTACCTGTGGTGCACTTAAAAACTGGGCAAAAGACAGTATATTCCAGGATATCAGCCGTAAATGTCAGGAAGATGGAATTAACTTTTTCCAGTACATGGACGAAAAGGCACTTGACATCAAAACAGATGTTATGGTGCTTCCGCAGTTTGGTTCTGCGGGAAACCCTGATCTGTCCATGGATGCAAGAGGTACGATCACAGGCCTGACAATTCACACAAAACCGGAAGAACTTTACAGAGGAATTCTGGAGGGAATGGCATTTCAGATGTATCTTGCATATGAAAGACTTCAGATTCTGGGAACAGAAATGAGCAGTATTGCAGCAACCGGCGGCGGAGCTGCATCTGATCTGACTTTACAGATCCGTGCAGATGTATTTGGAATGGAAGTTTATTCGCTGGAAAGTGGAGAAGCAGGAACACTTGGCTGTATGATTATGGCTGCAACTGCCATGAATGCATATTCATCAATGGAAGAAGGAATAAAGAAGGCAGTAAAAGTCAAAAAGAAATTTGTTCCGGATCCGGAAATGGCAGAGTATTATCGAAAGAAATTTGAAAATTATAAACGCTTCTATGAGGCAATGCATGATTTTCAGTAAACCTGATGACAGGAAACTATAAATTTACTTAACATAAACAGGAGGAGTTTACTATGAAACTTGTAAATGGCTTTGATCTTATGGAGTTTGCAAAAAGAAATAATTTTGTATTACCGGCATTCAATACAACTAACCTTGAAATGACATATGCGATCGCAGATGGTCTTATGAAAGCAAATCTTCCGGGATATATTCAGATTTCTTCAAACAACTTACGTCTTTCAAATCCTGCGATCATTGCAGAAATAGCAAGAGATGCAGTAAAAAAATCTGAAACTCCTATAGGACTTCATCTTGATCATGGTAAATCTTTTGAAGATGTTAAAGCTTGTGTTGATGCAGGATTTACTTCAATCATGATCGATGCATCCCACCTCCCATTTGAAGAAAACGTAAAAGAATGCAGAAGAGCAGCAGATTACTGCCATTTCTACGGACTTCCGGTAGAAGCAGAACTTGGTGCACTTCGTGGAAAAGAAGAAGATATTGTAAATGAAGCAGAATGCAAGACAGACCCTGATATGGTTGCTGAATTTGTAGAAGAAACAGGCTGCGATACACTTGCTGTTTCTGTAGGAAATGTTCACGGACTTTGCCTGAACCCACAGATCGATATTCCGCTTCTTGAAAAAATAAATCAGGTATCAAAAGTTCCGCTTGTTCTTCACGGTGGTTCAGGAATCCCGAAAGAAGTTATCTGGGAAGCTAAAAAACATGGTCTGATCAAGATCAACTATGGTTCAGATCTCCGTAAAGAATATATTAAGACATTTGGTGCTGCATATGAAGCAAACCACAATGAACACGATGTTATTCATTTAAGTATTGAAGCAGTTGAGGCTGTAAGTAAAAAAGCACAGGAGCTTGTTACAATGATTAACGAGCACTAAGGTGTTCTGTAAGGCGGGTGTTGGTGTGAACGATACATATTTGGGAATTGACTTGGGAACCTCTTCTATGAAGCTGGTCCTGACGGATTCAGAAAAGCATATTCTCGGGCAGATTTCTGAAGAGTATGAGGCAGTACAGTCACAGGATGGCTGGTGTGAGATCGACCCGGAAATATGGTTTCAGGCAATGCAAAGAGGCATGAAACGTATTCTGGAAGAGCAGGATCCTAAAGCTTTAAAAGGAATTGGTGTGACCGGACAGATGCATACCCTGATCGTTATCGGGGAAGACGGAAAACCGATAAGACCTGCAATGATGTGGAATGATACCCGGACAAAAGACCTTCTTCCGGAACTGAAAGAAAAAATTCTGGAATTTCCGGAAGGGGATTACCTTTCCAGGACGATATCCACAGGCAGTCCGGCAGCAAATCTCTACTGGCTGAAGGTAAATGAGCCTGAAAATCTGAAAAAAATCAAAAAATTCCTGATAGGACCGGATTATCTGGTATATCGTCTGACAGGAGAAGAGACGACAGATTACTGTGAGGCTTCAACATCCTGCTTATATGAGATCTGCAATAAGAAATGGTCTGAGGGAATGAGAGAACTGGTTGGACTGAGCAAAGACTGCTATCCGAAACTGAGAGGAAGTGCGGAAAGTGCAGGAAAGATCCTTCCGGAGATCGCAGAAGAGTTCGGGCTGAAAGCAGATGTAGAAGTGATCGTGGGTACAGGAGATAATCCGGCAACAGCAATCTCAACAGGCTGTCTGGGACTTGGATATCCGGTTGTATCACTGGGAACTTCAGGCGTATTTATGATGCCTATTGAGAGACCCGAAGGGCAGACCAAGGGCAAAAAAATATTATTTTCATTTGATGACAAAAATTTCCTGTATCTTGTACAGGGAGTTGTACAGAGCAATGGAAACACATTCGACTGGTGGAATAAATCTATCATGGATATGAAGAATTTTAAAGAGATGACTACTTCCATCGATGTAAAATCCAAAGTCGAAAATGAACTTCTCTTTTATCCGCATCTGGCGGGAGACAAGACCATCTACGCAGATCCGGAGCTGAGAGGCGCATTTATAGGAATTAACCTTAATACTACGCAGGAAGATATGTTTTATGCGATCATCGAGGGTCTGTGTTTCGGATTCAGAGAACTGGCAGAAAAAATGCATCTTCCACTTGAAAAATATGGTACAGTAAAAGTTGTCGGCGGTGGTGCCAGGAGTCCGGTATGGCTGCAGACAATGGCAAACGTGCTGAATATTTCCATTGAGAAGATGGAAGGTATGATAGGCCCGGCATTTGGAATCGCTCTTCTTGCCGCATATAAAGGCGGAAGTATAACCTCCCTTGAGCAGATTTCAGAAGGAACAGTAAATATCGAATGTCGATACGAGCCTGATCCGGAAGCTGTCGCTGTCTGTCAGGAAAAATACCGGAAATATCTGAGGATCCGTAAGGCACTTCAGTATATCAAAGATGGAAATATGGAAGAATAGTATCAGGATCGGGGCTGTCGTTGAGGCAGCCTCGATTTTCACGTTTAATGAAGGAAAATATAGGGAAATATACGGCTGGATTGTGTGGAATTTTGTACAAATCATTACTTGCGAAAGTGCCGGCATAAGAGTACACTTTAAATTCGTAAGAATGGAGGGATAAAATGTCAGAACAGACAGCTTGCGTAAAGACAGGAAAACAGGCGACAGATATTCCGGTGATAAGAGGTGAACTTGCACTCCTTCTTGTAGTTGTGATCAACAGCCTTGGGGTAGTGCTCATGCTTTATTCCGGTTCAGGAATATCAGCAATATCCAGTGTTCCATATGCATTTTCAGTTGTATTTACAAAAGTTTCACTTGGAACATGGACTTATATTTTTCAGGGACTGCTTGTATTGTCTCTGATGATCATGAGAAAGAAATTTGTGGCTCCGTATTTATTCAGTTTTGTTGTTGGATTTGCATTCAGTGAAATGCTGGATGTGCATGAATTGTGGCTTAACGTGCTGCCGACAGATTTGCCTGCGAGAGTGCTCTATTTCGTTATCAGTTATCTGATACTGAGTTTTGGAATCGCACTTTCCAACCGGTGCGGACTGCCAATCATTCCGACGGATCTTTTTCCAAGGGAGCTGGCGGATATCACAAAAATAAAATATTCAAGGATCAAGATAGGATTTGATGTTACCTGTCTTGCAGTTACCGCATTGCTGACCGGACTTATGCTGGGGCATCTTGATGGCCTTGGAGTCGGTACGATCATGGCAGCTTTTACCATGGGAAAAGCAGTTGGCATGATGGGTGACTGGATGGACAGACATGTAAAATTTGTATCCTTTATGACAGAGAAAGCAGAGGCATAGACTTCTGCTTTTTTGTTGCAAAATTCTTTTGTTTTCTATTGACAAATATTCTCATATAGAATAGGGTTAGTGTATGCTAATGATAAAAAATATCAATAAAATACAAAAGAAAAAGAGGAAGCAGATATGACATCATTAAGAGAACTGCCTATTGGAAAAACTGCCACAATACGTTCTGTTGGTGGAGAGGGAGCTCTGAGACAACATTTCCTGGATATGGGTCTGATTCCGAAAGGGGATGTGACCATGGTGAAATATGCACCTATGGGAGATCCTATGGAATTACGTATTCACAGTTATGAACTGACACTGCGTCTTGCTGATGCAGAAAAAATAGAGATAGAAAATATACGTGACGCGGAACCAAATAAAGAAACATCCGCTGCCCGAAAAATAAGATCAGCAGATAAGCTTCCACATCCGGGACTGGGTGAAGGCGGCAAGTTCCATGTAAAAGAAACAGAACATCCTCTTCCGGAAAACGAAACACTGACTTTTGCACTTGCAGGAAATCAGAACTGTGGAAAGACTACACTATTTAATCAGCTGACGGGATCCAGTCAGCATGTAGGTAACTTTCCAGGAGTAACTGTAGACCGTAAAGATGGATGTATCAGAGGAAAAAGCAATACGCTTGTTACAGACCTTCCGGGAATTTATTCCATGTCTCCATATTCCAGTGAAGAGATTGTAACCAGAAATTTTGTTCTGGACGAACATCCAAAAGGTATTATTAATATTGTAGATGCCACGAATATTGAGAGAAATCTGTACCTGACCATGCAGCTGATGGAACTGGATATTCCTATGGTTCTTGCATTAAATATGATGGATGAAGTCAGGGAAAACGGAGGCTCAATTCGTGTTAACGAAATGGAGGAACTGCTGGGAATACCGGTTGTTCCTATTTCAGCAGCAAAGAACGAGGGAATTGATGAACTTGTAGAGCATGCCCTCCACGTCGCAAAATATCAGGAAAAACCCGGAAAAATTGACTTCTGTGATGCAAATGAAGATGGTGGTGCTGTACACAGATGCCTCCATGCAATTATGCATCTTATTGAAGACCATGCAAAAGCAGCCAGAATACCGGTACGTTTTGCAGCTGCCAAACTTGCTGAGGGTGATCAGCTGATCCTCGACAGTCTGGATCTGGATAAGAATGAAAAGGAAATGCTGGAGCACATTGTTGTACAGATGGAAAATGAACGAGGACTTGACCGTGCAGCAGCGATTGCCCACATGCGTTTCGATTTCATTGAAAGAGTTTGCGATGAAACAGTAATTAAGCCAAAAGAAAGCAAAGAACATCTGCGAAGCGTAAAGATCGACAAAATCTTAACTGGAAAATACACAGCAATCCCGTGTTTTGTAGGAATTATGGGACTTGTATTTTACCTGACATTTGGTGTTATCGGAGCATTCCTCCAGAATATCCTTGACATGGGGATTACAGCTCTGGGCAATATAGTGGATCAGTGGATGACTGCTTCTAATGTAAGCAGTGTGCTTCATTCACTTGTGATCGATGGAATATTTAACGGCGTTGGAAGTGTGCTGAGTTTCCTTCCGATCATCGTGACGCTGTTCTTCTTCCTGTCACTTCTTGAAGACAGTGGATATATGGCCAGAGTTGCGTTTGTTATGGATAAACTGCTTCGAAAAATTGGTCTTTCAGGCAGAAGTATCGTGCCTATGCTTGTCGGATTTGGCTGTACAGTGCCGGGGGTTATGGCAAGTCGTACACTGCCGTCAGAGCGTGACCGAAAAATGACCATATTGCTGACACCATTTATGAGTTGTTCAGCAAAACTTCCTATTTATGCTTTTTTCACAGCAGCATTCTTTCCACATAATGGAGCTATCGTGATGATCGCACTGTATTTTGGCGGAATCATAATGGGAATTCTTATGGCGCTCCTTCTCAGAAAAACTCTGTTCAGTGGTGAAGCAGTACCATTTGTTATGGAACTTCCAAACTATCGTATGCCAGGGGCAAAGAATGTTGGGCATCTTCTCTGGGATAAAGCAAAAGATTTCCTTCAGAGAGCGTTTACAGTTATTTTTATGGCAACTTTGGTTATATGGTTCCTTCAGACATTTAATTCTCACCTGAATATTGTTTCTGATTCTAAAGACAGTATTCTGGCTATGGTTGCCGGTGTGATCGCACCGATATTTAAACCAATGGGCTTTGGTGACTGGAGAATATCCACAGCACTGATCACAGGATTCATGGCTAAGGAAAGCGTAGTATCCACTTTATCTATTCTCTTTGGAAATACAGCAGCACTTCTTTCATGCATTACACCGCTTTCAGCAGCAAGTCTTCTTGCCTTTTGTCTGCTGTATACACCGTGCGTGGCTGCGATTGCTTCAATCAAAAGAGAACTTGGTGGTAAGTGGGCAATATTTGTAGTGATCGCCCAGTGCGTGATCGCATGGCTGGCAGCACTTGTTGTGTATGGTATCGGAAACCTGATTTTCTAGCCAGATCAGAGACATCTGTCATCCGAATTTTTTCTGCCGGCTGACGTTGAGGGCAAGGCCGATTTCTCCAAGGAGAAAGACAACAGAAGTTCCTCCGTAGCTGAAAAAGGGCAGAGTAATACCAGTGTTTGGAATTGTGTTGGTGACGACTGCAATATTGAGAATCACCTGTATGGCGAGATGTCCCATAATCCCAGCAGCAACAAGTGCACCAGTGAGGGTACGGGCATGCATGGAGATGACGCAGAGTCTCCACAGCAGAAGCCCAAAAACAAGAATCAGGGAAATCGAGCCGATAAGGCCGAATTCTTCACATATAATAGAAAAGATCATGTCATTCTGGGCTTCGGGAACGAAGCCCAGTTTTTGTAATCCGTTGCCAAAACCCCGCCCAAAAAGACCACCGCTTCCGATTGCATATAAACCCTGAATTGTCTGGAATCCCTTTTCAAATTTTTCCGGATTGCGCCATATTGCAAGACGTTCCAGGCGGTAACTTTCGGCAGCCAGAAAGGTGGCAATAAATCCAACTCCGGCACAGGCAGGGCCGATAAACTGAATGTATCCCGGACTGGAAGCAAATACAAGAATAACACCAATTCCCAGAATAATAATAGCTGTGCTCAGATTATTGGAGCCGACCAGTCCTACGATTGGGAGAAGTGACAGCATTGTGCGGCAAAGAAACCAGAAACTGCCGGTTTTCTTTTGTGTTTGTTCAATTTGCCAGGTGAGAAAGAGGATAACAGCTACTTTGGCAAATTCAGATGGCTGAAAAGAGAGCGGACCAAAGGAAAGCCAGCGTCTGGAACCGTTAATTTCCTGTCCGACCAGAAGAACTGCGGTAGACAGAATCATGGACAGCAGATAAGCAGCAGGTGCAAGGCGGATGAAAAAGTCGTAATTGATGGAAGAGACTATATACATGACACCCAGACCAAGAGCTGTGGCAAATAATTGTTTTTTGAAATAGTAGGCAGAGTCATGAAAACGGACTCTGCCATTATATTCACTTGCGCTGAAAAGGACGAGAAGTCCTGTTGTTACCAGAATAAGAACCAGTGTAAGCATAAGCGTATCCGGTTTTGAAAAAGCTTCGGATTTTTTTTCGGGCATGGCAGACTCCGACGGTAATAGTATCTGTTTATATTATGACAGAAGAGAATAAAGTAGACGGAAAATGTTTGATGAGGTACAATAGAAGAACAAAAGTTCTGGGTAAAGGAGAGAGAAAACATGTATCACAAAGAACAGCTGCAGAAGGAACTGTTTGCGCTTCAGGATCAGAAATACCGTGATTTTCACAGTAAATTACTGCCAGGAATTGATAAAGGATCAATTATAGGAATCCGTACACCGGTTCTTCGTAAGTTTGCAAAAGAATTCAGTAAAAGAAAAGAAGCAGAAGAATTTTTACAGGATCTTCCTCATCAGTATTACGAAGAAAATAATCTGCACATGATGATTCTTACAGGAATAAAAGATTACGATAAATGTCTGGAAGAAATAAAGAAATTTGTACCGTATATAAATAACTGGGCAACCTGTGACCTTCCTCTTCCGAAATGTTTTAGTAAACACAAAGAAGAATTGCTTCCGCAGATACGTGAATGGATTGCATCTGACCATACATACACGATACGTTATGGAATGGGAACGCTGATGAGCCTTTATCTGGATGAGGATTTTAAACCGGAATATCTGGAACTTGCAGCGTCTGTCCGTTCAGAAGAATATTATGTAAACATGATGATTGCCTGGTATTTTGCCACTGCGCTGGCGAAACAGTGGGAAGCCACAGTTCCTTATATTGAACAGAGAAAACTACCACAATGGGTCCACAGAAAGACCATACAGAAGGCAGTGGAGAGCTACAGGATCACACCGGAGCAGAAGACGTATCTGAAAAGTTTCAGATGAGAAGAAAAAAATCTGATTTTAAACAGCCAAAAAAGTGGAATTTATGATAAGAAAGTGCTATCCTTAGACTTGTATGGACGGGAGCATTTGTCCCGTAAAATTTCTAAATGTTTTATGGAGGAAAAGGACTATGAAGAAGAAATATCTTGCATTATTTCTTGCAGCTGCTATGACTGTAACCAGTCTGGAATCGGCTGTACTTGTAAGTGCAGAGGACTTCAGCACAGAAAGTTCCGAAGAGATCACTGTGGATGAAGAGCAAGAAGGTGAAGAGGTTTCTACAGAAGACACTGACGATGAAGAAATCCAGCCTGAAGTAGAAACAGAAGAAGCTGCAGTCGGTGAAGCGGATGATTTTACCAGCGAAGAAGAACCGGATGATGCGAAAGGTGATGTAAAGGTTACATCAATTTCTTTCAATGTAGAAGGAAGCAGAAAGGTTCTTTATACTGGTGTGATTGATTCTTTAGGAGACATAACAGTTACCATTAAATACAGTGATGGTTCGACGTATTCTTATAATTTAAATGACTGGGCTGTGTATACAGATAATAATGGGAACAAATTCACATCAGAAGTGGTAGATGCAAAAGGTGCGTCACGGCCGTTAAGTGATGTAACAGATTCCTGGACTGAAATATGTAAGCTGGAAGCCGGAAAATATAAGCTTATGATAGCTGAATATCCTGACATGGCTAAGTATGATTTTGAAGTAAAAAATCTGGAAGATGATACATCAAGACAGATAAAAGAGGGATCCAATACCGTTACATTTGACGGCAGATCAGAAGCATATTACTGGTTTAAACCAGCTGCAGACGGAATGTATGTAATAGATGGCAGTGCTTCAGATAGCCTGGAATATGTAGAAATCTGGAAGAAAAATGCAGAAGGACAATATGAGGTTGTTTCAGAAGAGTCGTATTTTACTCTGAAAAAAGACACAACTTATATGGTGCAGTTAGTTGAGGATGAGTTCAGTAAAGAAACGACTCCTTTCAATTGTCAGGTCAGCAAAGCAGATATTACAGGTCTGAGCTTTAAACCGGCTGGTATGGAGAGAACACCAGAGGGGATTTTTGTAAAAGGAACAGTGACCTGGACGTACGGAGATGGAAAATCTTATAACGTAGAAATAAACAGCCAGTATGACTGGGGTGGCGCTACTGTACCGGCAATAGATCCTGTATATGAGATTCCTGTTGATGCAGAATATACAGCTCAGGATGGAACAACAAAATGGAATCCAATATCCTTTGATGCAGGATCTAAGGTAACAGTAACATTTAAAGTTGGAAATATAAGTACAGAGCCATGCACAATGACAATTCCGGGAGCGCTTGATCTCAGTAAATATCCGGAACTGACAGAGGGTACAAATACAATCACAGGGGCAGATAGTAACCATTTTGAATGGTTCAGATTTACACCAAAAGATACTGCAAGCTATTCTTTTATAGCAGATATAGATACATTTTATCTGTGGCAGCGTGCAGTGGATGAGCAGGGACGTCCTCAGCCGTGGTCTTACTGGAGCACAGCGGGAGATAAGATAGATCATGCTTTTATTGCAGGCGGAAAAACTTATCTGATAGGTCTCAGGGCAGTTGGAACAAATACTACAGGAACTTTTGAAATCGCAAGAAGAACTCTGGAAGGCTGTTCCTGGAAAACTATAAAGAATACACAGGCAACCTGTACGGCAGTGGGAGAGAAAGTAGAGTCCTGCAGCGTACATAAGGGAGAAACAAGAACAACCGTATATCCGGCAGGAAATCATAAATTAAGCTGGAAAGTTACAAAAGAACCTACAGTATCAGAAACAGGTAAAAAAATCCAGCAGTGTTCTGTGTGTGGAAAGACTGTAGCCGAAGAAACAATCAGTAAACTTGCTCCAAAAGTAATGCTCAGTGTGAAAGTAAGAAAAACAATTCCGCTGAAAGTGAAACAGTCTTATGCAGTAAAAGTATCTGATCTGGCAAAGGGTGACAAAGTCGTTTCATGGACAAGCAGTAATAAAAAGGTAGTAACTGTATCCGCTTCAGGAAAGCTTAAAGGTAAAAAGGCAGGAACAGCAAAAATTACAGTTAAACTTGCAAGTGGCTATTCTGTATGGTTTAAAGTAAAAGTACAGAAAGCAAATGTAAAAACCACTTCACTGAAAGTAATAAATAAAGCTACAGGCAAGAAAGCAGCCAAAAAAATTACGCTGAAACGTAAAGCAAAACTCAGCCTCAGTGCTGTTACAGCACCTGTAACAAGCAAGGAAAAAGTAACCTTTTCCTCTTCCAACAAAAAAGTTGCGACAGTAACTTCAAAAGGTGTGGTCACAGCCAAAAAGAAAGGCACAGCAGTAATTACCGTCAAATCCGGTAAGAAATCTGTAAAGATTAAAGTTCGTGTAAAATAAATTTATTACAAAAACGCCCCTGGTTCATTCGAACCAGGGGTAATCTTATGTAAGGAATTAAAATCAGTCTTCGACTACTTCAAGTACATCCATTGGACATGCCTTTGCGCAGATGCCACAGGCAATACATTTGGAAGCCGGATTGCCTTCGGTTTTAACGATCAGACCAAATGGACAAGCCTCAGCACATTTGCCACATCCTGTACATTTCTTTTTGTTGATCATATAAACGCCTTTGGCATTCTGGGTGATTGCACCCTCCGGACAAGCTTCAGCGCATTTACCGCACTGCGGGCAGGTCATAGGACGAACAGTTTTCTTTTCTGTGATCTCCAGACATGCCAGTCCAGGATCATCTGTTTTGTAGAAAGCCTGAGAACATGCCATAACACATTCCAGACAGGCCATACAGGTACTTCCCTTTTTAACTTTAAGTTTTTTCATTGAGATATCCTCCGCTTTTTTTCTTTCTATTTTAACATTAATGAACATTTTTCTCAACAAATGCCTGGTATATTTTTCACAAAATGTTTCTGAAATCAGATGAAAAAGTAGTATTTATAGTGAGAATATGTGTTAAAATGGGAATGTACAAATCCAAAATTTTATAAAGGGGGAAACGAAAGATGAAAAAGTTTATTGAGGAATTCAAAGCTTTTGCACTGAAAGGAAATGTAATGGATATGGCAGTTGGTGTTATTATCGGAGGTGCTTTTTCTGGTATCGTTACATCCCTGACGGACAACTTTATCAATCCCATACTGAATGTTCTGACTGGCGGAGCTACATATACGGTAACAGATATTGCCGGTTTTGCATCAAGCTTTATTTCAGCGGTGGTGAATTTTATCATCATGGCATTTATTCTTTTCTGCCTGCTGAAGGGAATCAACAAGCTGATGGGACTGACTAAAAAAGAAGAACCAAAAGCAGAACCAACTACAAAAGTCTGTCCTTACTGCCAGAGCGAGATCAGTATAAAGGCAACACGTTGCCCGCATTGCACATCAATTCTTGAAGAGATAAAAGGAGAATGATAATGGATAAATTAAAAGTTCTGATGCTTAATGGAAGTCCAAGAGCGGATGGAAATACAGCAGTTGCACTTCGTGAAATGGAAAAAATTTTTGAGGAAAATGGAATAGAGGTAGAAACTGTGCAGGTTGGAAACAAAGCTGTGAGAGGCTGCGTTGCATGTAATACCTGTGCGAAAAATGGTAAATGTGTATTTGATGATGTAGTTAATGAGCTTGCACCGAAATTTGAGGAGGCTGACGGTCTTGTAGTTGCAAGCCCGGTATATTATGCGTCAGCAAATGCTACATTGGTTGCCTGTCTTGACCGGCTTTTTTACAGCACGCACTTTGATAAAACAATGAAAGTCGGTGCAAGTATTGCCTGCGCCAGAAGAGGCGGCTGCTCTGCAACTTTTGATGAACTGAATAAATACTTCACAATTTCCAATATGCCAATAGCACCAAGCCAGTACTGGAACAGCATTCATGGGCGTATGCCGGGTGAGGCAGAGCAGGATGGCGAAGGAAAGCAGACAATGCGTACACTTGCCAGAAATATGACTTTTCTTATGAAGAGCATAGCCCTTGGAAAAGAACAGTTTGGCCTTCCGGAAAAAGAAGAGCGTATAGCGACACATTTTATAAGATAGGAATTGATATATGCATAAATTGGGCATCTGGCAGATGTTTTTGTTCTGAAAAGAGTTTTCTATCCCCACACATACCCTCAAACCCCTCTGCATACACTGTAAAAACAGCGTCTTCGGAGGCTTTTGGCAGTGAAAGATTACATCGAGGAACGTGCAGTAGAAATTGCATATTATATTATTGAAAGCGGGGCGACGGTAAGACAGACAGCGAAGAAATTTGGGATTAGCAAAAGTACGGTACATAAAGATGTTACAGAGCGACTCCTTCAGATCAATCCCTCTCTTGCAGGTGAAGCAAGAAAAATACTGGATATAAACAAAGAAGAGAGACATATTCGTGGTGGACTTGCCACAAGGGAAAAATATCGTCACAAATTATAATCATACCAGGGTCAACAGGTCTAAATCCACATGAGCTTGCTCATAAGTGGATAAAAGACCTTGGGACCCGCCCCGATATTCGCATAAAAGTGGGATGTTAATCCCGCAATATGCGAATAAAGGGTAGAATTGTGGGAGTGCATTGCACGAAGCAATTCGTAGGTATCATAGTTGGAGGGATTTTGCCCCAAACATCTGAACACATTCCTTGAGTGACTGTATCAGCCGGGAATTATCTTTCGGCATCATAATACAGAATCTTATAAATTCACCATCCAGGCACTGGAAAGAAGCACAGTCACGGATCATAAGTCCTTTTTTAATACAGGATTCAAACACATCAGATGATGTAAGCCCTGGTTTTTGAATCTTCAGCAGCAGAAAGTTGGCATAAGCCGGAAAAACTTTATATTCAGGAATGCTCTGAAGCTCTTTGTACAGCCGGTCACGTTCAGAAAGAATCAGATTTCGGGTTCTGTTGATGTACTCAGAATCCTGCAGCATAAGCTCTCCGGCATAGGCGCCAAGACTGTTCAGTGACCATGGAGTTTGTTTATCTTTCATTTTGGAAAGGAATTTCATGTTTCCGGTGATGCCATATCCGAGACGCATTCCAGGCGCTGCAAAAAATTTCGAGACACCACGGAGCACCATGAGGTTTGTGAACTCTCTGGTGAGGGGAACCGAAGTTATTTTTGAAATGTCAGGGGCAAACTCTACGTAAGTTTCGTCAATCATTACAAAGATATTCCGAGGTTCGCAGAAGGCGAGGATTTTTCGCATATCATTCTGCAAAATTGCGGATGAAGTCGGGTTGTTTGGATTGCAGAGGATCAGGAAATCATAATTACCATTTTCAAGAGTATGGCAAAGATCCTCAATATCCAGAGAAAAATCATCATGTTCCTGAAGATGATAGTATTCCTGAGTGCTTCCTGAAAAAGAAAGTTCTCTTGAATATTCGGAATAAGTTGGACCGAGTATCAGAGTTTTCTTTGGCGCTTTCTGTTCGATCAGAAGTGAAATCAGTTCGCTTGATCCATTTCCCGGAAGAATAAAATCAGCCGGAATATCACAGTATTCAGAAATTACATTACGAAGAGATGTGTAATTTCTGTCTGGATAAGAGGAAAAAATATCTATATGAGCAGCGAGAGCTTTTTTTACATTTTCAGAAAGGCCAAGTGGATTGACATTGGCTCCGAATTTAATGATATCCTCTTTATTTAAATGATAATAACTGCATATTTTTTCTATATCACTTCCGTGAAAAACCATTTTTGTTGTCATAAGTGTGTACACTTCCTTTTATAAAAATCATCTCAAAACATTGTAAAGCATTATAAGGCTGTCTGCAATATCCAGTTATTCAAATATTAGAGGGGGCAAAACACCTGTTACTGTTCACTCCGTTCACAGCAACTTGGTCAAAATCCATTCCAAATCACCTTCGGTGATGGGATTTTGCCATATTCATGGCAAAACACCTCGCGGGATATTACCTGTGAACAGTTACAAACATCTCGCAGGATTTGCCTGTGAACAGTCACAAACATTGACATTAAGTGCAGGAGAGTATATGCTGATTCTATATTGCTGTTACAGATGGAGGAAATCGTAAAATGAGATTAGAAAAAGTACAAAATGCTCTGGATCAGAAAAATATCAAGTTTGAATATACAGAGGAAGATGGATGCGGAAGTCTGGATTTTATGTTCAGAGGTTTGAGTTTTCATGTATGGGAATACCATGATGGTGTATGGGGAGCAGAAACAAATATCTATGCAGCAGGACGAAGTGAGGACATTGAGGGAGATTATGAAGAAAAAATTGCCCGGGAAATTCTTTCATGGCCGGATATGATCAATAATTAATAAGTAGAAGAGGTATGCACATGCAGTTGAAAAACATATATAAAGATGGTCGGAAATTTGAAAAAAATGTCTGTGAACTGTACGAAGAAGCGTTTCCGGAATCGGAAAAAAAGCCCTGGACAGTTATGGAAGAACTTGTAAAACAGAATAAAATGGAGATATTGGCAATAGAAAAAGAAGATGAATTTATCGGACTGGCGATTAATCTGATAGATGGAGAAACGGCACTTCTGGATTACTTTGCGATTGATCCGGAGAAGAGAAACTGTGGATATGGGGGTGACTGTATCCGCACTTTATTAGAGAAATTCCGTGATAAAAAGTACATCTTTGAAATAGAAATGCAGGATGAAAATGCAGAAAATGCAGAAGACCGTAAGCGAAGAAAGGCATTTTATCTGCGAAACGGACTGAAAGAAACAGGGTTGTTTGCAAATGTTTATCAGGTGGATTTTGAGATGCTGACACCGGACGGCAGTCTTTCGTATGAGCAGTATACAGGATTCCTTGAGCGTGTTCTCGGGAAAGAATATCTGCGCTTCCTTAATCCTGTGCTGATACAGCAAAGGGGCTGAAAAGCCCCTCTGTACTTCTGAATCAGTACCCTTTTTGCAGGATAAAATCACAGGTACGTTTACAGTTTTCGTGATCGCGATAGGCAAAATAATCTTTGCGCATAGCTGCATACTGAGGTTTTTCCTGGAAATTATCTGCAGTATATTCTCTGATCAGGCGGATCAGCTCTTCTTTCGTTGTACATCGTTCCCCGTACAATTCTTTTTCCATATCAATATAACTTCCATTTGTTTCGTTGTATTCTTTCAGATCAAACTGATAAAAAAGTATAGGTTTTTCCATATAATAAATATCCCAGGAAACGCTGGAATAGTCTGTAATAAGCATGGAACAGTCCATGAGAATCTGGTTTAGAGGAATCTTTCCAAATGGAATCAGCTCTATATTCTGGCTTTCAGAATGGAAATTCACCAGATATTCACGAAGTTTTGGGTGGATGTAAAAGATAAGTTTCATATCCTGTTCGCGGAGAAAATCCTGCAGGTTTTTATCTGCCAGAAGGTCTGAATAATGACGGAAATACTGGCTGCTGCAGAACACTTCAGCACTTTGATCTTCCAGCCATGAACGCCAGGTAGGCATTACAAGAATCTGTTTCTGACATTTTGCTGAATGATCTTCCAGCATGTCCCATCGGCAGAGACCTGTTACAGGAACCTGTTCCGGAGTATAGCCGAATTCATTAACAATAATATTCTTTTCAAATTCAGAAGATGCAGTGAAATAAGTCATGGAACTGGAACCGTTTTTACCGAAAAGATTTTCCACACGTTTCAGTGCCAGTACACCGTGCTGCAGGAAATAAATATCATGTTTGTTGATCTCGCGTGAAATCACATTAGGCTTTGGCTGCCAGGCGTAGGCGTGATTACGGCTGTCTGAGGCAACATAAATGTTTGCCAGCAGGAGATAAAGCATGTGTCTGAAACTCATAAATGGAATGACATTACCAGCATATTTTTGTGTCAGATTCCACTGGGCAGAATTTCGGTCAAGGACAAAAAAAATATTTTTTCGCCGTTTTTCCGGCAGATTTTTCATGCAGTACTGAAAGAAATAGAATCCGTTATCCTGGGCTGCAATACAGTATTTTTCATAAACAAGCCAGATATGTTTATTCCTGAAAAGAGGCCGTAATATTTTGGAGAGGCCCAGTGCACAAAATTCTTTCAGACGGGTCAGATTACTGTCATATGGTGACAATGGGCGACAGCGAAGGATAAAACGATGCCCTACGCTTCCCATGGGGAACAGAATCATCTTGTCGCGGATGATCTGGTAATTTCCAAGGAGAAGTTTCATTCGCAATTTGCCGGGAAGAACTGTGTTTGCAACTGTTCCATCTGAAAGATGTACAAGGATATCCCAATCACCTTCTGTGAAGCAGAAAGAAGCAGTATCCAGTGATGCAGAGACCGTTCCGGACTTTTCATTGCTGCAACGGAATGGTACCGTTGCCGGATGAGAAGGATTGCGGCTGACCAGATTCACCTGAAGAATACTGGAACAATTCGGATTTTCGAGCGATATATAAAGAAATTTCTTCCTGATTTTAAGTTCAGTTATTTTTATTTCTGATTCCATTGGAACTCCTTTTTATAGGAAAAATAATAAATATCGAGTGTTTTTTATAATTTTATCTGAACAGGATGTAATTGTCAAAGGATTGTTACAGTTCATTTATTGTCGGGGCAGGATATCTATGTTAAAATAAATCAGTCGGATTAAAAGAGAAAACAACGTAACGATAAAGGGAGAACGTTATGAATTATAAATTTACCAAAAATGACACACTTACAGTTAAAGGTGTGGCCATTTTCTTTCTGCTATGTTATCACTGCTTCTCGAGCGTGGACAGACTTTATGGTGCAGCTGTAAGTTTCTGGCCGCTGTCTCAGGAGGCTGCAATGGCAATCAGCCGCTGTATGATCCAGTGTGTTGGCATGTTTGCATTTCTGTCTGTCTATGGACTGACGCTGTCATTGAAAAAACAATATGAGGATTATGAGTTCACTGGAAAACAGGCTGCAGGCTTTGTTGTGAAACGCTATCTGCATCTGATATTTACCTTTTTGATACCCTATTTTTTCTGCTTCTTTGTTACATATGGTCTTGGATATCACAGATACAATAATGGAACCTGGGCGAATATTTTCAGTATGATCACAGATATTTTCTGTGTGGGAAGACTGACTGGAAGCAGGATGCTGATTCCTACATGGTGGTACCTGAGTCTGGAAGTAATGCTGATAGTTTTTCTGCCTTTTGCAGTAAGATTTTACAAAAAATACAGCTGGCTCACAGTACTTATGGTGCTGGTTCCGGGGAGCTTTCTTATAGAAAAACATTCACCGCTGACTATGTATCTTTTTACAGTTCCACTGGCTGTATGTTTTGCAGATCAGCATGTATTTGAGCGGTTGAAAGCATATGAAATTGTAGGAAATAAGGTATTGAATAAGGTTCTCAAGTTCCTGCTTTCTACAGTTCCACTTCTTGTAATGTGCGGACTTTTTGACAGTGTGTGGGGGATTGAACATTTCGAATTCCTGCTGAATGGGCTGATTCCGGTGTTTGTGATCTACTGGGTGTATGAATTTAT